>JGI20163J26743_11538387_pt1 | contig 21671 bp, 13 predicted proteins | sample TergutCu122P1_FD_26743 | JGI IMG/M metagenome (IMG submission 26743) | reverse complement strand
ATAACACCATCAGTAGCAGCAACAACAAGGATAGCACCATCCATTTGGGCAGCACCAGTAATCATGTTCTTAACGTAGTCGGCATGTCCTGGACAGTCAACGTGTGCATAGTGACGGCTTTCTGTTTCATATTCTACGTGGGCTGTAGAGATTGTGATTCCACGCTCTTTTTCTTCTGGAGCTTTGTCAATTTTGTCAAAATCAACTGCTGCGTTACCAGCCCCTTGAACTCTTTCAGAAAGAGTTTTTGTGATTGCAGCTGTTAAAGTAGTCTTACCATGGTCAACGTGTCCAATGGTACCGATGTTAGCATGTGGTTTTGTTCTTTCAAATTTAGCTTTTGCCATTTTGAATATCCTCCTTTGCGATAGACCTACTGCCTATCTTCTTAAATAATTGCCTTATTGGCACAAGTTAAAGTTATCCTAACTTGAATATTGACTCACTAACATTGATTATATTTTAATGTGTCAAGTTTTTCAAGTCCTTTTGTTACTTTTTATATTTATATGTTATTTATCAAGAACTTTATTTTGCTCTTGTAATAGCTTTACTCATCACCTCTATGTGATAGTAGCTTATCTTGTACTGACTTTGGTACTTGTTGGTAACTTTCAAAGAACATTGAGTAGTTTCCACGTCCTTGAGTTTTTGAACGAAGGTCTGTAGCATAGCCAAACATCTCTGATAGCGGGACAAAGCCTCTAACTATCTTGCCACCACCTAAATCATCCATTCCCTCTATCTTTCCACGGCGAGAATTTATATCCCCAATAACGTCACCCATATATTCTTCTGGCATTGTAACTTCTACTTTCATAATTGGTTCAAGTAGAGCTGGCGCTGCTTTTTTCATAGCGTCTTTAAATGCCAATGATCCAGCAATGTGGAATGCCATTTCGCTAGAGTCCACCTCATGGTAAGAACCATCGTAAACTGTAGCGTGGATACCTACAACAGGGAATCCTCCAAGGGTACCTGATTTCATAGCTTCTTCAATACCTGCTCCAACTGCCGGAATGTATTCTCTTGGAATACTACCACCAACTACTGTTGAATCAAATTTGTAGGTTTCTTCGCCATTTACATCCATTGGCTCAAATTTAACTTTACAATGTCCGTATTGACCGCGACCACCTGATTGCTTAGCGTATTTACTATCAACTTCAACTGATTTAGTAAATGACTCTTTATAGGCAACTTGTGGTGCTCCTACATTAGCCTCTACTTTAAATTCACGAAGAAGTCTATCAACAATAATTTCTAAATGCAGTTCTCCCATACCAGCTATTAAGGTCTGGCCTGTTTCAGGGTTTGTGGTAGATTTAAATGTCGGGTCCTCTTCGGCTAATTTAGCTAATGACTCTCCAAGCTTACCTTGGGATGCTTTAGTTTTAGGTTCAATGGCCAGCTCGATTACAGGCTCTGGGAATTCCATTGATTCCAATATTACAGGGTGCTTCTCATCTGAAAGGGTATCTCCAGTTGTGGTGAATTTAAAGCCAATTGCTGCTGCAATATCACCGGAATAAACCTTTTCAATCTCGTCCCTTTTGTTTGCATGCATCTGTAGAATACGGCCAACTCTTTCCTTTTTGTCTTTGGTAGCATTTAGTACATATGATCCTGAATCAATTGATCCTGAATATACTCTAAAGTATGCTAGCTTTCCAACAAATGGATCTGTCATTATTTTAAATGCTAATGCCGAAAAAGGTTCTTCGTCAGATGAATGTCTTACAACTTCGTTACCATTTAAGTCAACACCTTCAATTGCTGGAATGTCTGTTGGTGCAGGCATGTACTCAATTACTGCATCTAGTAGTTTTTGAATACCACGGTTTCGATAAGCCGAACCGCAACATACTGGAATAGCCTTACACTCACAAGTAGCTGTTCTAAGTGCTGCTTTTAATTCCTCTGTTGATGGTTCATTGCCTTCTAGATATTCCATCATTAAATCATCATCTAAATCACAAATTTTCTCAATCATTTCTGAGCGATATTCATTTGCTTCATCGACCAATTCTGCAGGAATGTCCTCAACAGTAATGTTCTCGCCCTTATCATCATTATAGATGTAGGCTTTCATTTCCATTAAATCAACTAATCCTTTGTAATCGTCTTCCTTGCCGATAGGTATTTGTAAGATGATTGTATTTTTACCAAGTCTGGTTTTTATCTGTTCAACAGCACTAAAGAAGTCTGCTCCTAATATGTCCATCTTATTGATAAATGCCATTCTTGGTACATTGTATGTGTCTGCTTGGCGCCATACGTTTTCTGATTGTGGTTCAACACCACTTTTTGCACAGAATACACCGATAGCTCCATCAAGAACACGTAGTGAACGTTCAACCTCTACTGTAAAATCAACGTGCCCTGGTGTGTCGATTATGTTAATTCGATTTTCCAAAGCACCTTTTTTAGGCTTTGTAAATTCTTCCAGTGTCCAGTGACAAGTAGTAGCTGCTGAAGTTATGGTAATACCTCTTTCTTGTTCCTGCTCCATCCAATCCATAGTAGCAGTCCCTTCATGGGTATCACCTAGTTTATAGTTTACACCAGTATAGTACAGGATACGCTCTGACAATGTGGTTTTACCCGCATCAATATGAGCCATAATCCCTATATTTCTGGTCCTTTCTAGTGGATATTGTCTTCCAGCCAAGTTTCATTCCTCCCGTTTGTCCAAAGTTCAATTGTCAAGCTATTAACTTCTCATGCATTTACTTGGACTAATTGCGCATTAACTTGATAGCATCATGTTAATACTTTTCTTTAATGATGTTCGATTCCCTAGGCTCGAAAATACCTCGCCAAGGTCATCCAACGACCTTCGCACTAACCTCGCAAATACCTCGCTAAGTGCTCTAGGTCTAAAACCTAAAATGTGCAAATGCTTTGTTAGCTTCTGCCATTTTGTGCATATCTTCTTTTCTCTTAACTGACGCTCCGGTGCTATTAGATGCATCCAGCAACTCATTAGCTAATCTTTCCTCCATGGTTTTCTCTCCTCTATTACGAGCAAAGTTTGTCAACCAACGAAGAGCCAATGCTTGTCTTCTTTCCGCACGTACTTCGATGGGTACTTGGTAAGTAGCTCCACCAATACGTCTGGATTTAACTTCTAATAGTGGCATAATGTTAGCCATGGCTTCTTCAAAAACCTCTACAGCCGGCTTGCCAGATTTAGCTTCTACCCTTTCAAAGGCTCCATATACTATTTTTTGTGCAACACCTTTCTTACCATCTAACATAATGTTATTAATAAGCTTTGTTACAATCTTATTGTTGTATATTGGATCAGCTAATATGTCTCTTTTTTGAGTATGTCCTTTACGTGGCACGTTCTTCCCTCCTTAACTATGCTTCCTTAGTTTTTACTAAAGAAGGTCTCTAATGTTAATTCATCGGTACTCACATGTGTCTTTCTATGAACATTTGCATCATGTGCTCGTAGCCGGGATATCTATAACTTAGTCCGCAACCTACGATAATCATAGTTCTGTTTGTGAATAACTAATTACTTCGCGTCTTTCGGTCTTTTAGCACCGTACTTAGAGCGAGCCTGTCTTCTGTTAGCAACTCCTGCTGTATCCAATGTTCCTCTTACTACGTGGTATCTGGTTCCCGGTAAGTCTTTTACTCTACCGCCACGAATAAGAACAACGCTATGCTCTTGAAGGTTGTGACCTTCGCCAGGGATATAGCTGGTTACTTCAATACCGTTAGATAGACGAACTCTAGCTATCTTTCTAAGAGCTGAATTAGGCTTCTTAGGTGTAGCTGTTTTTACAGCTGTACAAACGCCACGTTTTTGTGGAGAGCTTGCTTCTGTAGAACGCTTTCTTAAAGAGTTGTAGCTTCTTTGAAGCGCAGGTGCAGTTGACTTCTTTTCTGAAGTTTTACGCCCTTTTCTTACTAACTGGTTAAATGTTGGCATTCTTCTTTTTACCTCCTATAGATTTTCGTTTTTATGCATTTTTGCATAAAGTGGTTGCAGATAATCAATGTTATCTTTGAGCACACAAAAAACTAAGCACTTTTATGCGTGCCTGAATATTTTATAACTTTTCCCCAGTAAAGTCAAGGCTTTTCTGCCTATAAAGCCATATTTCCTGCCATTTATGCCCGTTTTTTAGATAAAGTTGTATTTTACATTACGATAGGCATTGTTTACCCTTGATATCTAGTGAAATCTTTTTGTCATACAATAATCCCAGAGTAGCATTCTATCAGAATTCAGATGCAAAGGGTAACTCCACCTCTCTAATTCTTCTCTTGTATTTGCAATAGCTTTGTTTTTAACTCATTTTCCAAACGCTGCATTTCTTCTTCTGCTTCTCTTCGTTTTTGCTTTCCTTCGTTTTGGATATTCATAACTTCATCTAAGGTCGAAATCAAAGACTCATTGGTATGTTTTAATGTTTCCATATCCACAATACCTCTTTCTGCTTCTTTTGCGGCTTCAATAGATGATGTTTTAAGTTTGTCTGCATTTTTCCTTAGTAGCTCATTGGTCATATCTGTTACCTGCCTTTGGGCCGCTGCTGCCTTAGCTGTGTTTTCTACTCCTAAGGCTAGTACCATCTGACTTTTCCAAAGAGGAATGGTGTTAACAACTGTTGATTGTATCTTTTCTACCATTAGAGTATTATTCCCTTGAACCATTCTTATTTGGGGAGCCGTTTGCATAGCAATAGTTCTGGTTAAATCCAAGTCATGGATTTTCTTTTCAAATCTATTGCACATAGCATCTAAATCCCGAGCTGCCTGAGCGTCTTCTGCAAGTCCTGTTTCCTGGGATTTATTTATTAGTAATGGTAATTCATTATTCCTAACCTCTTCTAACTTCTTCTTACCTGCAAGTATATACATAGTAAGCTCTTTAAAGTATGCTAGATTAGTATCATACATCTTATCTAGAAGGGCAATGTCCTTTAAAAGCTGTACTTGATGAGATTCCAAAGCCTTAACTATTTCATTGACATTGGTTTCTGCTTTAGAGTATCTGGCTTTAATAGCATCTATTCTATTGGAGCCTCTTCTAAATAACCCCAAAAAACCCTTTTGCTCTTCCTCATCAAATCCTTTTAGTTCCGCCACTACACCTGTAAGTAGCTCTCCTACCTCTCCCATATCCTTTGTCTTTACACTTTTTAATGCCGACTCGGAAAAGTCAGCCATTTTCTTTTGAGTGCCTACACCGTATTCGATAATCTGAGAAGAATTTGTTAAATCTATTTCTTTAGCAAAATTTTCCACCATTTTCTTTTCTTCATCAGTCAAAATGCTTTCCTTCAAAAGCACTTCTTCTCTTTTCTCATTTTCCAAGGTGGTTATTGGAGCAGCTGGCTCCTTCTCTTCACCGAAGGGATTCAGGGTTAATGTTGGGGTTTCATTTGAATCCAACTCCACAAAATCAGCATCCTTAACAATGTCGTCGTTATTTAAATCCTTATTCAAATCGTTATTCATAAATCCACATCCTCCATATTTTCTGTTATTTTTCAAAAGCGCTTCCTTTTAACCCTTCTTTCGCTAACATGGTATTTAATACACTTATATCTGTAGACAAATCAAGGGCTGTGCATTGGAACATGCTATCTAACATTTTTTCAAATGCTTGATTTAATGTATCTAAGGTAGACTCAATTTCTCTTTTTGAAGCTTTTATATTTTCCCCTTGCACAGGTTGACTATCTAGCTCCTTATATGCATCTACCAATTTAACTGTTATAGGCAAGTAATAATCCATTAAGCGTCTCGTGTCTGTAGCTGTATCTGGTTTTTCTCTAACTCTACTAAAGATACGTTCTAGTAACACTTTTATTCTTGCCACTTTTTCAGAAATTTCTACTTCCTGGATTCCCTTACTACTTTCTCTAATCTTCTCGATATACTCATCACCAGCTCTTAAAATTTCTTGGACCTCTGGATCTAATTGAGAAGCATCTTTTCTCATAGCCTCAACTTCTTCATGGATTCGCTTATCTTCCATCTGAATTAACAGCCTTCGATAATTTTCATAAACATTATCTGTTACCATTAAATTAGCCTTTTTTGTATCCAAACGACCTTGCTTAAACCATCCCCAGCCAATCATCTTACTTATATCTCTAACGATAAATCTTCGGGATTTATTAGCTCCCTCAGCCAATCGTTCAATTTCGATATACTCCTTGTCCCCAATTAGACTAATATATCGATTAAAACGGTTTACTTGACCTACTCTTCTAATTCCTGAGATACCTAAAATCGATGTTGCCAGGGCCAATCCTCCAAAAAAAATTAGTCCTGCTAGGCCTACAGTTGCCGATAGAGCAAAGTCTATAGTAAGTGGCACAAAGAATAGGGCAAGGCCAAGAAAGATAATTGCCATAAACATTCCACCAACTTTTCTCCCTGTTTTCTTAGCAAAGTATGGCGACTCTCCGAAAAAGGGTTTCTTACTAACTTTTATGGGCTTACTATATTTGGGAACATATCTTTCTACGGTCTTCTTTGCATCTTTTTGATATGAACGATTTTCCCCTGATAGAGTTTCCCCTGCTGTTTTTATACTATCAGCAAAGGTACTTACAGCACTATTTATAGTACTAGAAATGGTTTGGTTCAATTTATCAAATTCATGGCTATCCACCGCATCTTCGATAACCTTTTTGATATATTCTTCTGTTTTATCCCACTCAAAATTTGACATTACATTCTCCCAAAACACACTTTTCCTTATTGCGGTTAGCTTTTTACTGGCCATCTTCGAAGGTTACAAGGATAGCAACTATCCAATGGTTCTACCTTGGCAATTATTTTGCAACGAAACATCCTTGACAACTAGTAAAGCTTCCTCTACCAAGTATAAAGTAAATCTGAATAAAAGTAAAGAAGGCCATGCCTAAAAAACAGACACAACCTAAAAAGACAGTTTCACTTCATCTCTGACAAGTAACCACCTAAAACATGCATTCCTTCATTACAGCTTAAGCCTATAAACAGAATACCCCTATTTCACAAAAATATACCTTTTGCGAAACTGATTAAAATTCCTCTTCAGCCAAGGCTTGCTCATATCTTTCCAATATAATGGATTGAATACGCTCTCTTGTACCAGAGTTAATTGGATGAGCAATATCCCTGTATTCTCCGTCTAAAGCTTTTTTGCTAGGCATGGCTATAAATAGCCCCTTTTCACCTTCTATAACCTTGATGTCATGAACTACAAATTCATCGTCAATAGTAATAGATACAACGGCTTTTAGCTTACCCTCTTTTGTTACTTTCCTAACTCTTACATCTGTAATATTCATAGTGTTTCTCCTTTCAGTTGCATGTTGCAGTTGGAATATTATATGGTATATCGGCTTTCATGTTCAGCTACTACTTTAATCCTGTCTTCTCCAACATATCTGGAGTCAGCACGGATAGTTTCGTTACCTTCAATAATACAATTTTCTATATACGCATTGTCACCAATATAAACATCATTAAGGACTATTGAATTTTTGATAACACTATTATTCCCAACGAAAATCTTTTTAAACAAAATTGAATTTTCTACGGTTCCATTAATAATGCTTCCACTGCCAATTAAACTGTTTTTCACTACTGAGCCTGGATTGTACTTTACCGATGGCAAGTCACTAACTTTAGAGTGTATCCTAGGAGTTTGGTTAAAAAAGTATTCTCTAATCTCTGGCCTCAAAAAATCCATATTTGTCTTATAATATGCGTCAACGGTGGAAATATTGTTCCAATAATCATCTATTTTGTAAGCGTGAATTTTCTTTACATTTCTGTAACGGATAATAACATCATTTACAAAATCATATCGTTCTTCGTCATTGCAACGTTCAATAATATCTATTAGCTGTCTTCTTCTAATTACGTAAATGCCTGTTGACACCATTTGGGATGTGGCCATTACTGGTTTTTCTTCAAAATCTACAATCCGATCTTGGTCATCTAAGTTTACAGCTCCGAATCTTGAAATGTCATCACTGTTTTGTAGTTCTTTACAAACTACTGTAATGTCAGCCATTTTATCTATGTGATACTCTAGCACCTTATTAAAGTCTATCTTGTATACACCGTCCCCTGAAGCGATAATAACATAAGGTTCATGGCTATTCTTTAGAAACTCTAAGTTTTGATAAATAGAATCCGCAGTCCCACGATACCAAAAGCTATTTTTGGAAGTAAGGATTGGCGTAAGGACATATAACCCACCTTGCTTGCGCCCAAAATTCCACCACTTGGCCGAATTTAGATGTTCATTAAGGGAACGAGAATTATATTGAGCCAATACCGCAACCTTTTGTATGTTTGAGTTGGTCATATTACTAAGAACAAAATCAATTGCCCTATAGCTACTGGCTATAGGCATCGCTGCTGCTGCCCTCTTTTCCGTCAACTCTTTCATTCTTTTGTTGTTTCCACCTGCTAAAATTATTCCTACTGCTCGCATACTATTTCTCACCTGCCTTTATCAATATTTCGCCGCTATTAAGTACGCCATCTACATAATCTTCCAAGGTAGTTTCTCCAACTACAACTGTATTCTTTCCAATTTGAACACCAGCTGGTACATAAGAATCCTCTGCAATAGTTGCCAAACCTGCCGCATATATATCAGGTCGTTGTTTGTTTGGAGTATTGCATCCTATCCCAATTGACACATCATTTCCAATAACAGCCCCTTCATCGATTATTGCTCGGTCGATAATACAATTTTCGCCAATTTCAACATTACTCATAATTATGGAGTCTCGGATTACAGAACCTTCACCTATTGTCACTCCACTACCTAAAACCGAGCTGTGAACTTCTCCGTGAACTTCCGCCCCATTACTAATTATGCAGCGCTCAACCACTGCATTTTTCGCAATGTACTGAGGTGAGATATTTCGATTGTTAGTATAAATCTTCCAAAAGACTTCATACAGGTTAAATTCAGGCACAATATCCAATAACTCCATATTAGCTTCCCAGTATGAAGATAGGGTCCCTACGTCTTTCCAGTACCCATTAAACTCATAGGCATACAAGTTCATATCGTTTTCGTGACAATAAGGGACGATATGTTTGCCAAAGTCACAGTTTGGGATTTCACATAACTCTAGCAGGGCTTCCTTTAATACAGCCCAGGTAAAAATGTAAATACCCATAGATGCTAAGTTACTTCTGGGGTTTTTAGGCTTTTCTTCAAATTCAACTACCCGTTTTTCTTCATCTGTTATAACCAAGCCAAAACGACTTGCCTCTTCCATAGGAACAGGAATAGTTGCCAAAGTTACATCAGCACCTTTGCTTTTGTGATAATCCAAAAGAACCTCATAGTCCATCTTATAGATGTGGTCGCCACCTAATATCAATACATAATCTGGATTAAAGGACTCCATGTATCCTAAGTTTTGAAATATTGCATTTGCTGTTCCTGCATACCATTCGCCGCCTGTTTTCTTTTCGTGAGGCGGCAAGATAGTTACTCCTCCAACACTACGATCCAAATCCCATGGTATTCCAATTCCAATATGGGTGTTTAACTTTAGGGGTTGATACTGGGTTAATATTCCTACTGTATCCACTCCCGAATTAATACAATTACTTAAGGGGAAGTCAATAATCCGATACTTACCACCAAATGCTACAGCAGGTTTAGCAACGTTAGATGTCAAAACACCTAAACGACTACCTTGGCCCCCTGCTAATAACATGGCAATCATTTCCTTTTTTACCACAGCTGTACCTCCATGTTGTCATTTTCATATAGCTATTAAGTCTCCATATACGTTAACTACTGATATATGTCATTTTTTTAACACTACTACATCCGCGCTGTCAAATTGCCAACCCTTTTTGAAATTCTAGTTGCCTTATTATAGCATATCCCCATCCATGTTATATATACTTTTTTTAATACCCATAAAATTATATACAATGTAACCAAATTAAAGAATTAGAATTGGTTATTTCCCCCAAAAACGTTCCTCGCAAGCGTATAAAGAAACCCTTTTAGCGCCCCGATGATTTGACTCTCAAACTAAAAATACGTAGCATTATGTAGCTAACGTCTAATTAATAAAGCAAATTTTTCTTCCTTACCTCAATATTTTGTAGTATAATTAATTAAGATTTAAAACAGAGAATGAGATGTCCCCCTCCATTTGCAAAGCATAATCATACAAGCGGATGGATTTTTGTTTGACAACAAACTTCAAAGGGATTTTCATACCTAATTATAGAAAGATTTTGAGGTCATTAATAATGTACAAAATTGATTTTAGTAATCCCATTCATGCTCATTTTATTGGTATTGGCGGCATTAGTATGAGTGGCCTAGCAAGAATACTGCTTATGGAAGATTTTACTGTTTCAGGCTCTGACCTTACCCAGTCCCCTATAACACAAGATTTATGTGATTTGGGGGCTAAAGTTTTTTATGGTCACAAAGCTTCAAATGTAGGCCCTAATGTGGATTGCGTAATTTACACTGCTGCCATAAGTCCTGATAACGAGGAATTTAAAGAAGTAATCAGGCGGAAAATCCCTATCCTTACTAGAGCAGAGTTTCTAGGGCAAATTATGCTTAACTATAAAATGCCTATTGCCGTTTCAGGTACTCACGGTAAAACCACTACAACTTCTATGCTTTCTTCAGTTCTATTAAAGGGCAAGATGGACCCCACTATTTCTGTTGGCGGAATACTGCCTATTATTGGTGGCAATATTAGAGTTGGGACTTCTGATGTTTTTATAACTGAGGCTTGTGAGTATGCTAATAGTTTTCTAGACTTTAATCCCGAAATCAGTATTATCCTTAATATTGAAGCGGATCACCTTGATTTCTTCAAGGATTTAGAAAGCATTATGGATACCTTTAAAGAGTTTGCCAAAAAACTCCCTCCAAATGGAACTTTAATAATTAACGGAGATATTAAAGACTATCAATACATTACTAATGATTTAGATTGTAATATTATTACCTATGGATTTTCAGATGGCTTAGATTATACTGCTTCAAATATATCTTATAATGACCAAGGCCAAGTTTCTTTTGATTGCATTAAAGACGGAGAGCTTCTGGACAACATTTCTTTATCCGTCATTGGAGAGCATAACGCTTCAAACGCCTTAGCTTCAATTGCTGCCGCCAAGGTTCTAGGCTTGGGGATGGATACCATAAAAGCGGGGCTAAAGGATTTTTGTGGAGTTGATAGGCGCTTTGAGTATAAGGGTAGTTTTAACGGCGTCCATATTATTGATGACTATGCTCATCATCCCACAGAGGTGGAAGCCACTTTAAAAGCTATAGAGCATTATCCTCACAGGGAATTGTGGTGTGTTTTCCAACCTCATACTTACACCAGAACTAAAGCATTGTTTGACGATTTTGTAGAGGTGTTATCAAAGGTGGATCACTTGATTTTAACTGATATATATGCAGCTAGAGAAAAGAATACAATTGGCATATCTTCTAAGGATTTACTAGCTAAAATTGCTGCAACAGGAACGGATGTAAATTACTTCGAAACCTTTGAAGAAATTGAAGATTTTCTTAAGAAAAAATGTCTCCCAGGAGATTTGTTGATAACCATGGGAGCCGGAGATGTGGTAAACATTGGAGAAAATCTTCTCAAGTAAAAGTTATGCACAATTTCAACATAATTTGCAAAAAGTTACCAACAAAAAAGAGCTTTTTTCCCTCTCTATTAGATGCTATAATGTCGTAGAAATACTTAGAGAATATCACAGTGTGAGATGACTCCCATTGAGATATAATCTCTGTTGGATGGCAGAGATTTGCATTTGTGTGCTAGGTGTACGATATTTATCGCCTAGGCATTTTTTTCAAGTACGCTCAGGCGTACTTGGGCGAGATTTGCGTCAGCCATGCTGACATGTTCATATGCAAATCTCTGCCATCCAACCGAGGCTGTTTCACAATGGAGATGGCACCCACCACTGAGACAGACTTTTCGCTTGCCGCCTACATGGGTGGGAGTCATCTCTTTTGTAATATAGAATACTCAGGGAAGAGGGTAATTACATGACTACATTAGTTTTAAAAAATAGATTTAGAGCTAACGCTACTTTGTTGACCAATGAATTCATCGACAAACATATGCCAAAAGCAAATGGGGAGTTCGTTAAGGTCTACTTATTCCTTCTTAGACACATTGATAGCCCTGATTCCTACCTAGAGATACCCACCATCGCCGATTGTTTAAATAATACAGAGACAGATATTATTAGAGCTATTAGGTACTGGGAATCTGAAGGTTTATTGTCTCTTGAAATTGATGACGATGAAAATGTTGTAGGTTTGGAGCTTTTTAGAATAAATCATATTAATCCCACAACTTCTGTAGATACCCATAAATCTGCCAAAGCAGTAAATAAGACTCAAAACCCTCCTACAAAACCAAAAATTACAGATAAGAGAACTAGCTCGGATAGTCCTTTGTTTGATTCTATACCTAGAAGCAGCTCTAGAAATATAGCTAAGAAGGCTTCTAAGAATCAGGATTTTGAATTGAAAACTATTTTACATATTGCCGAATTGTACTTAGGCAAAACCTTGTCTAATACTGAGGTTGATACCATTATATATCTATACGAAGATTTGGGGATGAATAGTGATTTAATTGAGTATCTAATTGGACACTGTGTTGATAACGGCCACAGAAGTATCCATTATATTAAAACTGTTGCTTTTGATTGGTCCGAAAGGGGGATCCAAACTCCTAAAGAAGCTGAGAAGGAAACCCAAAACTACAACAGCACTTACCGAAAGGTATTAGATACCTTCGGAATCCAAAATAGAGGTTTGGCAGCTCAAGAAAAAAGATATGTTAATACATGGACCCAAAAACACGGATTTCCTCCAGAAATTATTGAGGAGGCATGTAATAGAACCATTGCCAATCTTGGCCACCCTAATTTTAAGTATGCAGATAAAATCCTATCTGATTGGCACGAAAAGAACATAACTAGCATTCAAGATATTCACAACTTAGACCAGCAATATCGTCTTACTAGTGATATAAGAAAAACTCCAAGTAATGACTTTAGAAAAACCAAGAATAATTCTAAATCCGAAGCAAACTACGAAAAAAGAGCTTATGATTATGACTCCCTTGTTGAAGAGCAGCAGTTTAAAAATCTAAAAGCTAAATTAGCAAAATAAGGAGTGTTAATTTGGGACTTAATAATTCGCAATTTCAAACTATCTTACGAAAATACGAAGAAAAGCAATTGGCTAATCGGGCTTTGATTGCCAAAAGATACCAAGAGGTTTGTGATAAACTTCCAAAGTATCCTGACTTTGAGGACGCCATTGTAACCTTATCAGTTGAATTTGGCAAAAAAGTTCTTGATGGGGATGAGGGAGCATTAGCCACATTTAGAAAGGAATTGGCGAAACTAAAACAGGCAAAAGAGGATTATTTACTTTCTGGTGGTTTTCCTCTTGATTATCTTGAGTCTGTTTACACCTGCCCTGATTGCAAGGACACCGGTTTTGTTGATGATAGAAAATGTCACTGCTTTAAATGTGCTACTATCTTGCTTCTTTATGAGCAGTCTAATTTGAAAGATATTTTGCTAAAACAAAATTTTGACACTTTTTCATTTGACTTTTATTCCAAAGACGACATTTACGAAAATACAGGCCTTAGCATTAGAGATATAAATGAAGATGTAGTTGCTAAGTGCAAAAATTATATAAATAACTTCACCACAGAATTTCAAAACATTTATTTATACGGAAATACAGGAGTAGGCAAAACCTTTTTACTTAACTGTATTGCCAAGGATATTATTAATAAAGAGCATTCTGTTTTGTATTTTTCTGCCCCTGAGCTTTTTGACATCTTAATCAAAGGTGCTTTTGACAGGTATGATTCTGATTCAAATAATGTAAGAGATTTAATTTATGATTGTGATTTACTTATTATTGATGATTTAGGTACTGAATACATTAATAATGCGGTAATATCCCAATTGTTCATATGTCTTAATGACAGATTGCAGCACAAAAAACCCGTTGTTATATCTTCAAATTTGTCGCCAAACAAGTTAGCTGATACTTATTCTGAAAGAATTGGATCTAGGATTGTAGGAAACTACCTTAGTTTGCGACTTGTTGGAAAGGATATCCGCGTACACAAGAACTAATTTTGAGAGGAGTATTTATGATTCAGCGTTTTGACAGAAACTTGGAAAACATTCCCGTTGGAGGCCTTGGATTAATTCCTATTATTGGCTGTGAAGCATTAGGAGATAAAGTTAACGACTTTCTTGTACAATGGCGTAACGAGAGTAATGTTGACCACAAAAGCGATGTGGCTTTTACTGGCTATGTAAGAGACAACTTCATAATTGATGCCGAAGTTCCTAGATTTGGTTCAGGGGAGGCAAAGGGGATTATTAATGAATCTGTGCGAGGGCGAGACCTATTTTTAATGGTTGACGTGTGTAATTACAGTGTAAAGTATTCTCTAACAGGTAATACTAATCGAATGTCACCTGACGATCATTACCAAAACTTAAAGCGGATAATTGCGGCAATTGAAGGAAAGAGCCGTCGTATAAATGTAATAATGCCATTTCTTTATGAAAGTCGTCAGCACCGCCGTGATGGTAGGGAATCCTTGGACTGCGCCTTGGCGTTACAGGAATTAGTTCGTATGGGCGTTTCTAATATTATCACCTTTGATGCTCATGATCCTCGAGTTCAAAATGCTATTCCTTTAAGTGGGTTTGAAACTGTATCTCCCACCTATCAATTTATAAAGAATCTTTTACGGCATGTAAAAGATATAAAGTTAGATAGCAACCACCTTATGAGTATTAGCCCTGATGAAGGTGCTACAGACAGAGCCATTTATCTTGCCAATGTACTGGGACTTGATATGGGTATGTTCTACAAGCGTAGAGATTATACCCGCATTGTTGGAGGACGAAACCCTATTGTTGCTCATGAGTTTTTAGGAAGCTGTGTAGAGGGTAAAGACGTAATTGTTTTAGATGACATAATCTCATCAGGAGATAGTATTATTGACGTTGCCAGACAACTTAAGAAAAGAAAGGCAAAACGAATCTTCGCCGCCACCACCTTTGGTCTGTTTACTCATGGTCTGGAGATGTTTGATAAGGCATACGAAGATGGAATTATCGATAAAGTTCTAACTACAAACCTTGTTTATCAAACTCCAGAACTTTTATCCAAGCCCTATTATATAAACTGTGATATGAGTAAATATATCGCTCTTATAGTCGATAGCTTAAACCATGATAGGTCTTTAAGCATGCTACTAAACCCAAGCGAAAGAATTACAAATGTTGTTGCTAAATATAACCGCGGGGAGGAGATTTAAATCTCTTCCCTGTTTAGATTAAGATATTAGAGGTGGCCGGCGGCAGCGCATATAATTATTTGCGATTTCCGAATGCAAATAATTTTATACACTGCCACCTAGCCACCTTTTGAACCTGAATTTTATCATGAAAGAAGACGATAATACCAATCTTAACGGATTTGTACTGTCGTCTTCTTTATTATGCAACCAATCTCAATTCTTCTAGCTGGTCTTAATCTAACTCTGCTTCAGGAAGTTCCTCTAACTCCGTTTCATCCCATTCCACTTCTTCAGCTTCATCTGCCTCGTCTATTTCAATAGCATCCACATCTTGAAGTTCGGCTTCATAGTAATCTACTGCTACAGGCTCATCTTCTGGGAGTTCGTCTAAGTCATCATCTGATTCTGCATCAACTAGCTCATCCAGATATGCTTCTTCGGATTCTTCATCCAATTCTGTTTCAGCAAGCTCGTCCACATACGCTTCTTCACCAGCTACAACTTCTCCGTCAACCATGCCCTCTTCACCTGCTACAGATTCTCCGTCAACTATGCCCTCTTCACCTGCTACAGATTCTCCGTTAACTATGCCCTCTTCGCCTGCTACAGCTTCTCCGTCAACTATGCCTTCCTCGCCCGTTACACCATCTTCACCAGCTGCACCTTCTTCACCCTCTCCTTCAACAACTTCAGGCTTTTCAGGTTCCAACTCAGTGCTAATCATAACGTCTCGGTATTTTCTCATACCTGTTCCTGCTGGTATGTGCTTACCGATAATAACGTTTTCTTTTAGACCAATTAGATTATCTATCTTGCCTTTAATGGCAGCTTCTGTTAGAACTTTAGTAGTTTCTTGGAAGGAAGCTGCTGAAAGGAATGAATCTGTAGCTAATGATGCTTTAGTAATACCCAGCATAATCTGCTCGCCTACTGCAGGCTCTAGCCCTTCTGCCATTAGTCTTTCGTTCACTTCCTTAAACTCATTTACATCTGCCATAGTGCCTGGCAAGAAGCGTGAGTCTCCTCTATCTTCAACTCTAATCTTTTTAAGCATCTGGCGAACAATTATTTCGATATGCTTATCATTAATCTCAACACCTTGTAGACGGTAAACTCTTTGAACTTCTTGGATCATATAATCTTGAACAGCTCTTAGCCCTTTAATCTTTAAGATGTCATGTGGATTAACACTACCTTCTGTAAGCTCATCTCCAGCTTCAAGCTCTTCCCCGTCTTGAATCTTAATACGTGATCCATAAGGAATTAGGTATGCTTTTGTTTCACCTGTTTCGTTATTGGTAACAATTATTTCTCGCTTTTTCTTGGTATCGCTAATCACAGCGGTTCCAGCAAACTCAGTAATAATTGCCAGACCTTTTGGCTTCCTAGCCTCAAAAAGCTCTTCGACACGAGGAAGACCTTGGGTAATATCATCTCCAGCAACTCCACCGGTATGGAATGTTCTCATTGTTAGCTGTGTACCTGGCTCACCAATAGATTGAGCCGCAATAATACCTACAGCCTCTCCTACCTGGACAGATTCACTAGTAGCCATATTGGCACCATAACATCTAGCACAAACTCCATCTCTACACTTACATGTAAGGATAGTTCTAATCTTAACATGATCAATTGGAGTGCCATCTTCATTTACACCGATTTTCATGACAGTTTCTGCTTTAAGTGGTGTAATAATGTGGTTTTCTTTAACAATTACATTGCCTTTAGCATCTTTAATGTCTGCACAAACAAAACGACCTGTAATTCTCTCTTGAAGGCTTTCTATTTCTTCGTTTCCATCCATAAATGCTTTTACATACATTCCAGGGATTTCGTCACCTTCTCTCATGCAATCGCTATCTTGAATAATCAATTCTTGGGAAACATCAACTAGTCTTCTAGTTAAGTAACCTGAGTCAGCTGTTCTAAGAGCCGTATCTGAAAGACCTTTTCTAGCACCATGAGCTGACATAAAGTACTCAAGTACGTCTAGACCTTCACGGAAGTTAGACTTAATAGGTAACTCGATTGTACGGCCAGATGTATCAGCCATTAGTCCACGCATACCAGCAAGCTGCTTAATTTGCTTGTCAGATCCACGAGCACCTGAAGCTGCCATCATGAAGATACTGTTATATTCATCTAGCCCTTCAAGTAGAGCCTCCGTTAATTTATCATCGGTAGTTTTCCAGGTTTCTACAACCTCTTTATAACGCTCATCTTCAGTAATTAAACCACGGCGATAGTTTCTGGTGATTTTATCAACTGTATCTTCAGCTTCTTTAATCATTTGAGGCTTTTCAGGCGGTACAGTCATATCTGAGATAGACACAGTCATAGCCGCTTTAGTAGAAAACTTATATCCAATGGTTTTTACATCATCTAGCACCTCAGCTGTTTGAGTAGAGCCGTGGATATTAATAACTCTTTCTAATATCTGCTTAAGTTGCTTTCTGCCTACATGGAAGTCAATTTCAAGAGCTAGTTCTTTGCCTTCAATTTCTCGATCTACAAAACCCAGATCCTGAGGAATAATCTCATTAAATAACATTCTTCCAGGAGTAGCTTCAATATTGTTTGTCATAATGGAACCATCTGGCATAACTTTACTCATTCTAACTTTAACCTTAGAATGAAGGTCAATATAGTCATTTTCATAGGCTAGAATGGCTTCATTGGTATTTTTAAAGAACATCCCCTCACCTCTTGCCCCTGGTCTTTCTTGGGTCAGGTAATAGATACCTAGTACCATATCCTGTGAAGGTACAGCAACAGGCGCTCCATCAGAAGGCTTAAGTAGGTTATTTGGCGATAACAATAAGAAGCGACACTCAGCTTGAGCTTCTGCTGAAAGTGGTACGTGAACTGCCATTTGGTCACCGTCAAAGTCGGCATTATAAGCAGTACAAACTAGGGGATGAAGCTTAATGGCTTTACCCTCTACTAATACAGGCTCAAAGGCTTGGATTCCAAGTCTATGTAATGTAGGAGCACGGTTTAGCATAACAGGGTGCTCTTTAATAACATCCTCTAATACATCCCAAACTTCAGGTTGCAAACGCTCCACCATTTTTTTGGCATTTTTAATATTGTGGGCAGTTCCATCAGCAACCAACTCTTTCATAACAAAAGGCTTAAATAGTTCAATTGCCATTTCCTTTGGTAAGCCACATTGATAAATCTTAAGTTCTGGCCCAACAACAATAACTGAACGCCCTGAATAGTCAACACGTTTTCCAAGAAGGTTTTGGCGGAAACGTCCTGACTTTCCTTTTAGCATATCTGAAAGGGATTTTAGAGCTCGGTTACCTGGCCCTGTTACAGGTCGGCCACGGCGCCCATTATCAATTAAGGCATCTACTGCCTCTTGAAGCATTCTTTTTTCATTACGGACAATAATATCAGGTGCCCCTAATTCTAATAGTCTTTTTAGACGATTGTTTCTGTTAATGATACGTCTATATAAATCATTTAAATCTGAAGTAGCAAAACGCCCACCATCCAATTGAACCATTGGACGTAAATCAGGTGGAATAACTGGAATAGCATTTAAAATCATCCATTGTGGTTTGTTTCCAGATTCCCTAAATGCTTCAACTACTTCTAATCTTTTTACTATACGCGCTCTTTTTTGCCCTGTTGCGCTTTCAAGAATATTGTGTAGGTCATCATATTCCTTTTCCAAATCAATCCTTTGTAATAGCTCTTGGATAGATTCAGCTCCCATACCCACTCTAAAAGCGTCACTGCCCCACTTTTCTTTTTGCTCTTGGTATTCTGCTTCTGTTAAAATTTGCTTGTAGTGAAGGTCAGTTTCTCCCTTATCTAAAACGATATAGGATGCAAAGTAAAGCACTCTTTCTAAAGCTCTTGGGGACATGTCAAGGGTTAGTCCCATTCTACTTGGGATACCTTTGAAATACCAAATATGAGAAACAGGAGCCGCTAAATCAATATGCCCCATTCTCTCACGGCGTACAGATGCCTTGGTTATCTCAACGTTACAACGATCGCAAATAACTCCTTTGTAACGTACTTTCTTAAATTTACCACAATGACATTCCCAGTCTTTACTAGGACCGAAAATACGCTCGCAAAACAGCCCATCTTTTTCAGGCTTTAATGTTCTATAGTTAATAGTCTCAGGCTTGGTAACTTCGCCTTTAGACCATTTGAAAACCTTACTTGGTGAAGCCAAGCCGATTCGAATTGCATCAAATGTCAATTGTTGGCTATATTGTTCCCTATTTCTTACTGGCATATATATGGCTCCTCCTATTCTTGGTTAGACACAGCATCATAAGCATAATCATCATCTTCATCAGATGGTTCTGCCTTAACATCTTCCAGTTCCGAACCGACAAATTCTTGCTCAGTGTAACCATATTGTCTGAAAGACTCTTTGCTTTCTTGGAAACGTCTATCACCCTCAATAACAGAGTTAAGATCGGTTTCTCCGTAATCAACAGTTTCTTTTATTTCTACTTCTGTATAATCTTCACGTAAGACTCGTACATCTAATGCCAAAGATTGTAATTCCTTAAGTAATACTTTAAAGGACTCAGGCACACCAGGTTCTGGAATGTTCTCCCCTTTAATAATTGCCTCATAAGTTTTAACACGTCCAATGACATCATCAGATTTAACTGTAAGAATCTCTTGTAGGGTATATGATGCCCCATAAGCTTCCAATGCCCAAACTTCCATCTCTCCAAAACGCTGGCCACCAAATTGAGCTTTTCCACCTAGTGGCTGCTGGGTTACTAATGAGTATGGACCTGTGGATCTAGCATGTATCTTATCGTCTACCAAATGGTGAAGCTTTAAATAATGCATGTGACCAACTGTTACTGCTCCATCAAAGTATTCTCCTGTTCGCCCGTCTCTTAAACGAACCTTACCATCTCTGGAAATTGGCACACCACTCCACAACTCACGGTGGTCACGGTTTTCAGATAAATACTTAAATACAGCTGGTTGCAGGTTCTTTTTGTAGGCTTTTTCAAAATCCTTCCATGGCATGTTAACATAAGCATTAGCCAAGTCTAAGGTGTCCATAATATCATCTTCATTTGCCCCATCAAATACAGGAGTCGAAACATTAAATCCTAAGGCATTGGCTGCCAGACTTAAGTGAATTTCTAGAACCTGTCCAATATTCATACGAGATGGCACTCCAAGAGGATTCAAAACGATGTCAAGTGGACGCCCATTAGGCAGATAAGGCATATCTTCCACTGGGAGAACACGAGATACTACACCCTTATTTCCATGGCGACCCGCCATTTTATCTCCAACTGAGATCTTTCTCTTTTGGGCAATATAAATACAAACAGCTTGGTTTACACCTGGAGATAATTCGTCACCATTTTCTCTGGTAAACACTTTTGCATCAACTACTATTCCATATTCCCCGTGGGGTACTTTAAGAGAGGTATCTCTAACTTCTCTAGCCTTTTCGCCAAAGATAGCTCTTAGTAATCTCTCTTCTGCTGTTAGTTCTGTTTCTCCTTTAGGAGTAACCTTACCAACTAAAATATCCCCAGCTCTAACTTCAGCACCAATTCTAATAATGCCTCGTTCATCTAAATCCTTAAGGGCATCATCACCAACACCAGGAATATCTCTGGTGATTTCTTCAGGCCCTAATTTAGTATCTCTAGCCTCGGCTTCATACTCTTCAATATGAATAGAGGTATATACATCATCGTGTACCAATCTCTCGCTAAGTAATACCGCATCCTCATAGTTATAACCTTCCCAGGTCATAAATCCAATTAATGGATTCTTTCCAAGGGCGATTTCACCATTGTGAGTGGATGGTCCATCGGCAATAACATCTCCTGCCTCAATTCGCTCGCCTTTACTAACAATAGGCTTTTGGTTGTAGCAGTTACTTTGATTACTTCTTAAAAACTTTGTAAGTTTATATGTCTTACGATTGCCATCATCTTCTTTAACAACTATTTCTGATGAGGTTGCTCGGATAACTTCACCACCAGCATCAGCAATTAAACATACCCCTGAGTCAGCAGCAGCTTTTACTTCCATACCAGTACCAACAACTGGAGCTTCAGTTGTTAATAAAGGAACTGCTTGTCGCTGCATGTTAGAGCCCATTAAAGCTCGGTTAGCATCATCATTTTCCAAGAAAGGAATCAAAGATGTAGCTACCGAAAATACCATCTTAGGTGATACGTCCATATAATCGAATTTAGTCCGCTCATATTCCTGAGTTTCATCGCGATAACGACCTGAAACATTTTTATTAATAAAATGTCCCTTTTCATCTAATGGCTCGTTAGCTTG
>JGI20163J26743_11538389_pt1 | contig 21792 bp, 18 predicted proteins | sample TergutCu122P1_FD_26743 | JGI IMG/M metagenome (IMG submission 26743) | reverse complement strand
AGATAGATAGATAGATAGATAGATAGATAGATAGATAGATAGATAGATAGATAGATAGATAGATAGATGCTTTTTTAACATATCTTCGCCGACATTAACCTTTAAAACCATTTTATTATGAGAAAGCATTTATTATTTTTAGCTGTTGCTCTGCTATTGAGTATGGCGAGTGTTTTTGCACAAAGCGGAGAAACAGGACCGCTTACCTGGGAAATAAGCAATGGGAAACTTACTATTAGTGGTACCGGCGAAATGCCGAATTATAGCAATCCACTTGCTACACCGTGGTGGGATTACAGAGACAATATTAATACTGTTGTTATTGAAAACGGTGTTACAACTATTGGAGATAACGCTTTTTTCGGTTGCACCGCTCTCTCTTCTATAACCATTCCTGATGACGTTACAATGATTGGCAAGCGCGCTTTTGCAGCTACTGTTCTTACTTCAATAATTCTTCCAAATGATATAACAATCATTAAGGAAGAGACTTTTCAGGGGTGTCGTGCACTCGTTTCTATAACCATTCCCGACGGCGTTACAACTATTGAGAAGGGGGCTTTTTATCTTTGTATCGCTCTTGCTTCGATAATTCTTCCGGACAATCTTACAACTATTGGATTTGGCGCCTTTAGCAATTGCTCCGCTCTCACTTCAATTATCATTCCTGACGGCATTGAAATTATTGAGGATGAGGTTTTCAATTCTTGTATCGCGCTCGCTTCTATAGAGCTTCCAAACAGTGTTACCACTATTGGAAAACGTGCCTTTAATTCTTGCACTGCCCTCGCTTCAATAGAGCTTCCAAGCAGTATTACAACTATTAGAGCTAATGCCTTTAGCTATTGCTCCGCTCTTACTTCAATAGCTATTCCTTATGGTGTTGAAATTATTGAAAATGAGATTTTTAGTAATTGCACCGCTCTCGTTTCGATAGAACTCCCAAGCAGTGTTACAACTATTGGTTCTTATGCCTTTGCATCTTGTACCGCCCTCACTTCGATAGAACTTCCAAACAGTGTAACAACTATTAGAGCTAATGCCTTTAGCTATTCCGCTTTCCCTTCAATAGAGCTTCCAAACAGCGTAACAACTATTGGAAACTCTGCTTTTAGCTATTCTGCCCTCACTTCGATAGAGCTTCCAAACAGTGTTACAACTATTGGATTTTATCTCTTCGAGCATTGCCGTGCGCTCACTTCAGTAATTCTCCCAGATAATATAACAACTATTGAGGTCGGAATGTTTTACTCATGCGTTGCTCTCCCCTCAATAGAGCTTCCATGCAGTGTTACAACTATTGGAGGTAATGCATTTTCTAATTGTATCGCTCTTACTTCGATAGAGTTTCCAAGTAGTGTTACAACTATTCAAATGGGTGCCTTTCTCTTTTGCACGTCTCTCACTTCAATAGAGCTTCCGAATAATCTTACAACTATTGATAATGTTACTTTTGCCTTTTGCAGCGCTCTCACTTCGATAACCATTCCTGCCGGTGTTACAACTATTGGTGATCATGCTTTTTTAGAATGTACTGCTCTTGCTTTAATAACCAATCTAAATCCTATTCCTGTTAATATTAGCGCTTCTGTCTTTCAGGGAGTATCTAAGAATACATGTATGCTTAGAGTACCCTTATATTCTCTGGATGCCTATAAAAATTCGCAGGAGTGGAAAAACTTTTTAATTGAAGGTATTATAGGAGTTGAAACCATAGAAACACCTATACTTAGCATCTATCCTAACCCCACTAAAGGTGAATTGAGAATTGATGGTGGTGAATTGAGCGTAAAAAACATTGAGATTTTTGATGTGCATGGTAAAAAATTATCTTCTTACCCCTATTTCGCTTCTCATTCAAAAATAGATATTTCGCATTTATCTTCGGGAGTTTATTTTGTGAAGATATCCACTGAAACCGGCGAAGTGGTGAAGAAAGTGGTGAAAGAGTAATCACCTCCTTGTCAGCAACGTTAGGTTGTTAGAAAATGAGGTAATAAGGTTAGTTTTTTATATATAATCCATTGCTACTAAGGTTGTTTTGTTGTTTAAATGAGGTGAAAATGAGGTAAAGAATAAAATTGTTTATTTGCACCAATAATATTCATACATGAAAATTAACATCATCACATTAGGCTGCTCAAAAAACACTGTAGATTCCGAAGTTATTGCCGCTAAATGGAAAGAAAAAGGACATGAAATAGCTTTTGAAAGTAGCAAGAAATCCGATATTGTTATCATTAACACCTGTAGCTTCATTCACGATGCTAAAGAAGAATCTATTGAAGAAATTTTTATGCACATTGCGCGCAAACAACGTGGCGAAGTGGGTAAAGTATTCGTAGTAGGATGTTTAGCACAACGATATAAAGATGATTTGATAGCAATGATTCCTGAAGCAGATGGATTTTTTACCTTTTCAGAATTACATAAACTATTGGAAGAAAAAGATTTTGATCTGCTGAAATCGCCCAGACGAATTGTATCTACGCCCAAACATTATGCTTATTTAAAAATTTCGGAAGGTTGTGACCGTGAATGTTCTTTTTGCGCCATTCCGTTAATTCGTGGCAAACAAACATCTAAGCCTATGGAAATGATTGTGCAAGAAGCTGAAATGTTGGCACAAAACGGCGTGAAAGAACTTTTGCTCATTGCACAAGATTTAACGTATTATGGTATTGATATTTCCCAACATAGAACATTAGACAAGCTCATGCGCAAACTTGCAGTAGTTAAGGGCTTGGAATGGATTCGATTGCACTATGCCTATCCGATGGGTTTTCCTTATGAGATTTTAGACGTAATGAATGAATTTTCCGTCTTCTGTCGCTATTTGGATATTCCATTACAACATATCAGCGATTCTGTGTTGAAGAGTATGAAACGCGGAAGCAATAAACAGCAGATTTATAAATTTTTAGAAACTGTTAGAAACACAGTTTCCGAAATAGCATTGCGCACTACTTTAATTTCCGGTTATCCTGTTGAAACTCGAAAAGAACATCACGAATTAGTTGAATTTGTGAAAGAAATGCGTTTCGAACGTCTCGGCGTTTTTGCCTATTCACCCGAAGAAGGCACTGCCGCTTTTGACCTCGGCGATCCGGTAAAAACCAAAGAGAAAAATCATCGTGTAAAAGAAATTATGGAGTTACAAGAGGCTATTTCACTGCAACATAATCAGGAAAAAATCGGAAAAGTGATGCGCGTTTTAATAGATAGAAAAGAAGACAATTTCTATGTTGGACGCACGGAATTTGATTCTCCGGAAGTGGATAATTTGGTGTTTGTGAATGCGGATAAGAAACTCAATATTGGTGAATTTTATCCCGTTTTGATTAAAGAAGCGGAGAGTTACGATTTGTTTGGAGAGGTGCCTTGAACCGAGATTTTTACAAGATTAATGTGATTAGCAGGATTTGAAATTAATATGTTTTCAAGATGAGTAATAAATTTCTTCAAAAAGAATTTATATTTTGATTTTGCGTTTATAAAAAACGTTATATTTGTGAACATTTTTTTAATCCTATGAAAAAAATATTAAAATGGTTAATCATTTCATTATCAATAATAGTTGGTCTTGTCGGAATAGCAATCCTTTCGTTTTTTTTATTATTGAATCCTAAACGTCTTACTCCACTCGTAAATAAATACAGCACTGAATATCTCAATGCCACGGTAACTTTCGATTCAGTTCAAGTATCTTTATTTGAAGAGTTTCCAAAAGTGAGCCTCAAGTTAGTTAGGGGAGAGATTATTTCTCATGCCTTGCAATCCGATACTGCATTTTTATCGGTTCATCCCGAAGGTGTGGATACGCTGGTACGTTTCAATGAGTTTATGATATCGCTCAATATCAAAGATTTGATGAAATCAAAGATTAATATAGAGCGTATCCGAATTTCCCAACCTCGAATAAATGCTTACATATCACCTTCAGGGCAAGCCAATTGGGATATTTTAACATTGCCAGAGAGTGATGATACACCGTTAGACCTGAATATTGACCGTTTTTCGATTCGTGGTCCGGCAATACTGAGCTTCAAATCGGATCCCGATTCAATAGCTTTGCGGGCTTCTATAGGCAGACTGTTTTTGAGAGGAAAGATTACGCCCGATATCGACAAATTAGAAATTGATAGATTTGTATGTTCCAACATCAAACTAAATGCAAATCTCGAAAACAGTGGCGTTTACGTCCATTTAGTTCTTGACTCTGCGCGTATTGCCGCTGTAGAACAGCGACGAGAGTATGAACTGAAAATAGCAGGCGCAGTTTCTGCCACCATAGAAAAACAAGTCTATTGCGATTCGCTTCCCTTAAAATTAAATGGAACATTGAAGCTGGATCCCGAAAATCTGACCTTTTTCGGACTTAGAGATTTTGCTTTGACGGTTGCCAATCTATCTGAAATTAAACTAAATGGCGATTTATTACTTTCCGATGGCAATATTACTTCCGATTTAGAGTGCAAAATTGAAGGTCTAGCATTACAATCTTTGTTAGATCTCGTTCCAAAAGAATTTTCAGACGAAATACAAAAGATCCAAACAAATGTTAAAATCAGTCTGAATACAAACATTAAAGGTACTTACGAATTTGCAGAAAATGGTAAATTACCTGTAGTAAATGTTGATTTTAAAATTCCAAGAGGACATTTGGTTTATAGAGATTTAGAATCTAAAATTGATAATATTGCGATTGATGCTGCTTTCCATTTTGATCCGACTTCACCCAAAAGAACAGGCATAAAATTAAGAACTTTTAGCGTAGAAGCTTTTGCTGTAAACCTCAATGGAAATGCTGATGTTACCAATTTATTTCTTGATCCGAATGTTACGATGAAAGTTAACGGCTCTGCTAATTTACGTGAGTTACAGAAATTTACGCCCGAAAATTTGGGAATTACCGCCCGCGGAAACATTTCGTTTAACGCTGAAGGTTCTTTCATCGTGAGTCGCTTGAATGCACAAGATTTAGCAAAAAATGATCTCATTGTACATTTCAATGCTGATAGAGTGCGTGTTCGCATTCCAAAAGATTCGATAAGTATTTTGGCAGAAAGAACATTTGTAGAACTCAATACTACTAAAACGCGGGTAAGTAGAAATACGGGCGAAGTTACAAGACTGTTAAGTGTTGAATTAAGATCAGATACGGCACGTATCAGAATGCCAAGCCGCCAGATTATTGCTGTTTCGAAATTAGATTTTGAGATGCGTACTTCCGATGCACTAATTACCGGCGATACGTCGAGAGTTATTCCCATGGTGGGGAGTGTTACCGCCAACACATTAGAATACTCCGATGTGGATTCAACCACCATGCGTTTGCGCGATGTGAAAAGTAATTTCAGAATTTTGCCGTCAAGAGAAAACCGTTCTTTGCCCTCCATACGTTTTGAGATTGAAACCAGGCAATTGAGTGCATTTTCCGAAGGAAACCGGGTTTCGGCTCGTGATGCAAGTATTTCAATAACAGCTACAAAAAATGATCTATCTCAATCTCAAGGAAGGCAACGAACCGGAAACCGACAGCAAGGCAACAGGCGTGCGGATGATTTTGCCGGCGAAGATATTGATATAAGAAATGCTGAACTTGGCGCTTTGCTACGCGAATGGACGGTAACCGGCAGCATCAAATCGCGCTCGGGTAGAGTGGTTTCTCCATATTTTCCGTTGAGAATTCGCTTGCAAAACCTTGATCTTGCGTTTACAACTAACGATGTTACGCTACAAAATTTGGGTATTAGGTGTGGCGAATCAAGACTTAGCATTACCGGAAAAGTGGATGGTATTCGCCGGGCGTTGTCCACCGGAAGAGGGTTGAAAATTGAAGCGGATATTAAGGCGGATACCCTCAATGTAAACGAATTGCTTACAGCAGCTTACAACGGAGCCGCTTTTGCCAATGCTTCTGAAGAATATAGAAAAGCCATAGCCGGTGCGCAGGATGAAGAGCAGCTTGAAAAGATTATTCAAAATGAAAATGAGGGAAAAGAGGAAAAACCGATGTTGGTTGTTGTGCCTTCCAATATAACCGTTGATGTTAAGTTAGATGTTAACCACGGAAAATATGCCGATATTACCATTCATAAACTTACCGGAGAGCTCATTTCGCGCGACAGGGTCATTCAATTGAAAGATATTGTGGCTAAAACCAGTGTGGGTGAAGTGGATTTGACCGCACTTTACGCCACCCGAAGCAAAAAAGATATTACTTTTGGCATTGATTTGGAATTTAAAGACATACAAGTGGAAGATTTTATCAGGATTATTCCATCGGTAGATTCCTTGGTGCCCATGCTGTCGTCGTTTAAAGGCGTTGTAAATGCGCAACTTGCTGCAACGGCATCGTTAGATACCACTATGAATATTATTTTGCCCACTTTGAATGCTGCTTGCAGAATAAATGGTAAAGATATGGTACTTCTTGATGGACAGACGTTTTCGGAAATTGCGCGTACCTTAAAATTCAAAAACCGTGAAACAAATTTGGTAGAAAATATCTCGGTTGAATTGCTGATACGCAACAATCAAATAGAAATTTTCCCATTTATTATGCAAATTGACCGCTATAAAACTGCTATAAGCGGCATTCACAAACTTGACATGACTTTTAATTATCATATCTCGGTGCTCAAATCTCCTATTCCGTTCAGGGTGGGCATTAACATTAGGGGAGATTTGGAAAATTCGAGTAAAATGAAAATCGGCATAGGAAAAGCAAGATACAGAGATACGAACCTTCCAACTTATGTAACTGTAATTGACACAACGCGTTTGAACCTTCGTACACAGATTGATAATTTCATTCACCATGGAATTGATGTCGCACGATTCAGTCAATTTTCTGCACCCACTATTGATCCTACGCTGATTGAAAAAGATGCTGAAGTATTATCTGCTCAAGATTCGTTAGCGCTTTATAAAGAAGGGTTTATTGATATGATGCCGAGTTCGGTGTTAGATAGTGTGTCATTCGGGGAAAACCAATCGCGGAGGAGGCGAAGTGCGCGAGATTAAAAATACTAAAGTATCTTTTTTTGTGCCCGCAGCGTAAGCGTTATAAGCAATGCCGGGCAGCGCCTCAAATGAATAGAAAATTACCTCTCACTTTTTATTTTTTGTGGATTTCAAAAAAAATATCTAATTTTGCGCTGTGATCGGAACATCAATGCCATCGGTTACAATCTCAACATTCAATACCGTTCTGACGCTCTCAGCACAATCGGTTGTTGCACGTTGTGCAACATAAACAGGATAAGAACCAAGCGGTAACACGCCCTTAACCGTATCAATAGAAGGAGCATCTGAGAAGTACCAAACGTAATCTGTGCCGGGAACAAGGTCTTCAACCGTAGAGCCGCTACACAAAGTAATATCCGTATACAAAAGAAAAAACAGCGGCAAGGATATATGTTTTTTATAACGGTTGATAAGGTATTGTGTAAGTACTATACACAAAGTGTAAAAATTATACAATTACACATCAAAGGGTTTTCTTTTTTCAATTAATAATCAATAAATTATATTTCTGGCACGATTTTCTCAAATGGTTTACAAGTAAACTTTAAAAATATTTATATATGAAAATTATCATGAAAAAACTATGGATTCTTGTAGCAGCTACAGGAATCTTGTGCAGTTGCGGAAGTAACGGCTCGAAAATGGACACCGAAACAGAGATGCAGATGTATATCGTAGATATGCGTAATGCACGAACCTCGTTAGATTACGAAGGTATTTATACCGGAAATTTGCCCACCGCCAGTGGAATAGGGATGATAGTCACTATTACATTGGATAAGGATAGCTATGTGAAGAGTACGAAATATGCAGGTGTACAAGTTGTTTATGAAGAGAAAGGAAATTATACTTGGGATACAGAAGGAAATATCATTATATTGAACGGCATAGTGGATTCCCCTAATCAATATTTTGTTGCAGAAAATGTTATCATACAATTAGATATGTCTGGAAATGTAATTACAGGGGAGCTCGCAGATATGTATATTTTGCATAAAAAATTCTAAAGACGCGGCGTTATCCCGAACAAAGTGAGGAATCTTTTATATCAGCCACCAAACCTTTAGCGACCTCTATCAAACGAGTGGTTTCTTCTTTCCATAACAATTGTTCGGCCGGTATTTTATTTCGAGATTCATTTATCTTAATCAAAATAGCCACCGCATCGTCTGCTCCTCCTATTTGCATAAACATGGGCAGTATCTTGTGGCAAACCCTTTGTGCTTTTACAAAGTCATTTTCAGCCACTGCTTGTTCAAGTATAATAATATGTTCGGCAGTAACTTCGATAAATACTCTCAACACCTTATGGATAATTTTTTTATCCCCTCCAAATAATTCTTCTAAAGATGGTGTCGAATTGTTTATCATAACATATTGGTCTCCTCTCAACAGCTGCTCCAAGGAGGTCATGGTAAAAAGTTTCGGTATAAATCCGTTAAAGCCTGCGCATATTGCTTCCTCGTAATTCAGGTTACTTTGCCCGCTCATTAAAAACACAGGAAGTGTTATCTCTTTATCTTTCACTTTTTGCAAAACATCTTTTCCTGAAAAGGTAATCATATCCGAATCTACAAGTATGAGATCGTAATTTTGAGGTTGTTGCAATCGTTTCTCGCACATTTCCATTGTATGACAAATATCTGCCTGGTGCCCCATCTCCGATAACATTTTTTCTACCATTTCAAGAAAACTTACATCATCATCTATAACTAAAAGTCGTTTACATTTGGAAGAAGTATCCAATTGCTGAACCGAAACTTTCGGAGCAGGTATAACTATCTTTACCCGGGTGCCTTTGCCCACAGTGGATTGAACCGTTATGACGCCATTTAAAAGATTAAGCATTCCTTTGGTAACAAACAAACCGAATCCGCTACCCGAAGACAAAAAATTGTTCTCTTCAACCCTGACAAATGCTTCAAATACATTTTCTATTTGTTCAGACGGAATTCCTTTTCCGGTGTCATTGATTTCAAAATGTATAGCTCCGTTTTGGTAAACCGCCTTGAACTGCACACCTCCTTCTACAGTGTATTTTAGAGCATTGGAGAGAATGTTTGTAATGATTTGCTTTATTTTAAGGGCATCGGAATTAAGTATCAATGTATGGTCAAAATCCAAGTGAAGATCAAGTGAAAGATTTTTCTGTAAAACTAAAGGTTGGAACAATTCAACAGTTTCAGCGCACAGTTCATGCAAATTGAAATTAACGGACGTTACTTTCATTAGTCCTTGATTGAGACAGGAAAAATCCAGCAAATTTCTCATTAAATTCAAAATATGGGTTCCCGAACGTTCCATGCTCGTTACTTCTTTCGATGAAATATCATGTCCATGCTTCCATAAGTCCAAATAACCCAATATGGAGCTCACCGGCGTTTTTATGTCATGCGAAATCGTCAACAATAGTTTATGCTGCTCTTCATAGATCTCTCTGGCACGTTTATTCGCCTGTTCTATCGCGATACGCATTTTATACGCCTTCTCCACATTTTTCACAATGAAAAAAATAAGAATTGAGATTAATACCAAAGCAATAATTGACACGATAACTGAAGTAACATAAGTCCGGTAAACTAATAACTCATTCTTTTGGGCTCCTTCCATCGTAAAGTCAAATGTTTGTTGATGAAAATCGGAAAGAAGGTTCAATATTTGCGTAGCTGCTTCATAATCGGACATCATAAGTGTAATCATTTGTTTTTCAGATGTATGACTATAGTTATTGCTCTGATTTTGCGCGCCAATTTCAAAAAGTATCGTAAGTTTTTTATCCAACAAAGATTTTATCTCGTCTAATATTATTTCTTGCGTTTTAATGGAGGAGGACTTTAGCGAATCAATAGAAGTTAGCACCTCGCTTAGATGCGCTGAAAATCGAAGAATGTATTCCGGATTTTGCGTTGCCGCATGTAAATATAAATTCTCATTAATTTGAGAATGATAAATCTTTGAAATCAAATTTTCCGTCATCAAACGGTTTTTTTCAATGCTTTGCTTTTGGGAATCCAAATTGCTCTTTTGATAACTCAAATAGATCAGTAGTCCGCCAAACAATTGAACTAACAGCAGGTAAATCAAAACGGCATACAGGTATATTCTACCTTTAATTTTATTGTACTTCATTTTTTTATTTCATGGATTGTTTAATGTTAATATCGTGTTGGTTGCGTCGTAAGTTTGCGGCTTTGACACATTTCCAAACAAAGTTGTCGTTGGCAAAAATAGTATTTTTCAACAAAGAAATGATATAAAAACATTTTGCATTTTTGCAGCAATTCTTAAGTTGACAAATAAAATCGTCAATAAAATGACGTTTTTACTACTAAATTCGTCAATATAAAAACTTTTTTATCTTTGCACTCGAAAAATAATCTTTCAAAAGTAATGGACAATATAAAAAGAAATTTGCAGCAAAGAGTTGAGAATAGCCTGAATCCCAATAAAGTGGTAATGATTTTCGGAGCAAGGCGAGTGGGTAAAACTGTTTTGATGAATCAAATTGTTAAGCAATATGAAGGCAAAACATTGACACTCAACGGTGAAGATTACGACACTCTTGCATTGCTTGAGAACCGCAGTATCGGTAATTATCGCAATTTACTTGATAACATTGGGTTACTTGCCATAGACGAGGCGCAACATATTCCCGACATTGGCGCAAAACTAAAATTGATGGTAGATGAAATTCAAGGAATTAGAATTATTGTCAGTGGCTCCTCTTCATTCGACCTTTTTAACAAATCGGGCGAACCGCTTGTAGGACGCAGCACTCCTTTTCATTTAACTGCTTTTTCTCAAACCGAAATTTCGCAAATAGAAAATCCGTTACAAACCCTTCAAAATCTTGAAAGCAGGCTTATCTATGGTTCTTATCCTGAGGTAGTTCTGATGAATAGTAACGAGGAACGGAAAGAATACCTGAAAAATATTGTGGATGCTTATTTGTTGAAAGATATTCTAATGGTGGATGGAATTAAAAATGCCTCAAAAATGAAAGAACTTTTACAATTGATTGCTTTGCAAACAGGCAGCGAAGTTTCGTATGAAGAGTTGGGACGAAAACTTGGAATGAGTAAAAATACCGTCGAAAAATATCTGGCTTTATTATCTAAAACATTTGTAATCTATCGCTTAGGAGCATTTAGCCGCAACTTGCGAAAAGAAGTAACCAGGGCAGGGAAATGGTTTTTTTACGACACCGGCATTCGAAATGCTTTGATTGGGGCATATAATTCGTTAGTATTGAGACAAGATGTGGGAGCTTTGTGGGAAAGTTACATGATTGGAGAGCGTATAAAGAAAAATCTGAATGAAAATACAGGCAAAGAATTCTATTTTTGGCGCACTTATGATGAGCAGGAAATAGATTTGCTCGAGGTTTCAGGCGATACTATTTTTGCCTTTGAATTTAAATGGGGAGACAAAATTCCAAATGTTCCGCAGGCGTTTTCAACTGCCTATCCACAAGCGACATATCAAGTTCTAAATAAAAATAATTATTTAGAATTTATTTAAAATAATGAACAAGAAAACAATGCAAAACGTATTGGGCGAAGTAATTTTATAAATCTATACCATATAAATGAATTTTATTGTAGAGTGTTTTTCGGCTAATTTTCAGCGCTTTGGCTGCCAAAACTTTATTCCCTTTCATCTTTTTTAAGGTAGATTCAATCAATGCTTTCTCATCTGTAACCGGCATGGATATACCATTATCTAAATCTGATATATGTGATGGTATGGACAAAACCGGTAAATCTTCGGGAAGAATTTCATCCGATTGGGCGTATAGCACCGCTGCCCGTACCACGTTTCGCAGTTCCCGTATATTTCCGGGCCAAGGGTATTGTTCCATGATTTGCAGCACTTCGGGAGAAATCTTTTTTACCTGTTTGTTTAATTCTTCATTGGCTGCTTCTAAAAAAAAGTTCGCAAAAAGAGAAATATCTTTCACGCGTTCCCGTAACGCAGGGACTGTAATATAAAATTCATTCAAACGATGATACAGGTCTCTTCTAAAAGTGCCGTTCATCACTACTTGCTCCAAATTTTCGTTAGTTGCCGTCAATATTCTTACATCAATTTTTATATCTTTTGTTGACCCAATGGGATGCACTTGACGTTCCTGCAGCGTGCGTAAAAGCTGAATTTGCACGTCATAAGATAAATTTCCAATTTCATCTAAAAAAACAGTTCCGCCATCGGCTTGTTCAAATACCCCTTTTTTGTCGGCAACGGCTGATGTAAAAGATCCTTTTATATGACCAAACAACTCACTCAAAGCCAACTCACGCAGCAAACTTCCACAGTCAACGGCAATAAAGGGTGCGTTTTTTCGACTGCTATTTTCATGGATCATGCGGGCAATATGCTCTTTCCCAACCCCGCTTTCACCGGAAATTAACACCGACAGTTGCGTATCAGCCACCATCTTTACATTTTCATACATCTGTTTGGCTAATCTACTGCTCCCTTGTATGATTCCTGTACAAGATTTGTTTTCTCTCACAGTGGAATCTTTTTCTATAATTTCTCTACTGTTAAATGCTTGTTTTATTTTTTGTTCTAAAATTGATGGGTTAACAGGTTTTGCCAAATAATCAAAAGCGCCTAACTTCATCGCCAACACAGCATTCTGTAACTCGGCGTAATTCGTCATGATAATGACCGGCAATTGCTTCTTTTGCTCTTTTATCCATGTTAATAATAAAATCCCATCCCCATCAGGTAAACGCAGATCAGACAAAATTAAATCAAAAGTTTGTCTTTGAATTTCTTTTTTTGCCTTTTCTATACCGGACAATAAAACTGTTTCATAACCTTCACGAGTGAGCCATTCTTGTAACATTACGCCAAAAGACAAGTCGTCTTCTATAATCAAAATTTTAGAATTCATAGAAATATTATGTTATATCAATCAAAAGAGCAAGTTTCATAAATCATCACTCCTATTTTGAATGCCGCGAAATTATAAAAAACTATAAAATTCTCATTTTTTTTTCTAAAGTTTAGAAATTATTTTGGTATTCCGTCTTTTACCAAAGTTTAATTTCAAAATACAAGTATGGAAGTCATCACAATTGAATCGCAGGCAGTATTTTTTTAATTTCTTAAGATAGCGAAGGTGAAAATTTTTAGAAAATAAAAAAAAGACATATATATTTTACATTATGACAATAATAAGTGTATTTTTGCAACGTTAATTAGTCATAAACTTTAAAAATTTTCATTATGAAAAAATCGTATTTATTTCCAAACTATCTTAAGAAGATCGGGTACTGTATTGCTATCCCGTTTATTATTATTTTGATTCTAAATGTATGTAATGTGCCTTATTTGAATTTTGATTTTAAAACTTTTGGCATCCTAGTTCATTCTTTGCCTATTTTCTCATCCGAAACAATTGACGGAACAACAACCATGAGTCTTAGTTATGATATGAAAGAAAGTATATGGCTTACAACAGCTAAAACGAACTTTCAAGGCACCATTGTTCCGGTTACCATCATTATCGGGCTTTTGCTGATAGCATTTTCAAAAGAAAAAATTGAAGATGAAATGATCGTAAAAATTCGAGAGCAGTCTCTTATTTGGGCAGTTTTGGTAAATTTTATCATACTGATTTTAGGAATCTTATTTGTATTTGGATTTTCTTATTTGTACTTTTTGAGTTTTCAAATCTTTTTTGTGTTGATACTGTTTATTGCCAAATTCAACTTTGAATTATACCGTTTTAATAAATCCGTGAAATATGAAGAATAACATTAGAGTAGAGCGTGCGATTTTAAGGATTTCGCAGCAAGAATTAGCCGATAAAATTGGAGTAACGCGCCAAACCGTGAATGCTATTGAGTTAGAAAAGTTTGTCCCTTCGGCAGTTATTACAATGAAAATGTCGGCAATATTTGGCAAACCGGTAAATGATTTTTTCTATTTGGAAGAATCGGATTGGGGCAATGCAGTACGTGAATGACACAAATTTTATTGTTGCAGACAAGCAAGAGACAGTGCAGTGAATAATGATAAAAAAATTAATATAAACCCAAAAAATGATATTATATGGAAAATTTTAAAAAACCCAAATTGAGATTATGTCTGATTTTTCTTTTTGCTTTGTATTTAAACCTATTTGTACTCAACTTTACATTCGGGCAAAACCAAGAAAAATATTCCGAATTAATAAAGGAAGCATGGACATTTTATGAGGCAAAAGAGTATTTAAAGTCCGGGCATAAATACAGTGAAGCGTTTATTGCCCTTGGAGGAAAAGGATTTGTAAATGACCGATACAATGCTGCTTGTTCGTGGGCATTAGCGAATGAAATTGATTCTGCTTTTGTACAGTTATTCAAAATTGTACCGAATGGTTATTATACAAACTTGGCACATCTAATGCGAGATTCTGACCTTGACAATTTACGCAAGTATCCCCAATGGAATGAAATGATTGACGAGGTAAGGGCATCTATACAAGAGAAAGCAGCAAAAGAATTGTTGAAAGCAAAAAGAATTTTAGAAGATGATGCCGGAAAATTATGGGGAAAATCAATTTGGGACGACCATGTTTTGGTATTCTCGTTCGATAATATGGTTTATAGTTTAACCCATTTTGAAGGCAGCAGTCTCAACGAAAACAGTCTTTACTCTGCATTGTTGCCTGAAAATAAACTTTTTTATACTAATTCAATACAGGAATATGATGGAAAACGATACGCTGTAGTCAGAGATGACTATCTTTCGGACAATTCAGCAACTATTATCCATGAACTGTTCCATGTTTTGCAGGAGAAACACAGAATGCTCAATGGAAATGCCATCAGTTACTTGGACAATTACGATGCACGGGAATGGTTACGATTGGAATATCAGGCTTTACGGAATTGTCTAAACAGTATTGACCAAAATAAAGACCTAAAAACAATCTCCGATTATCTGCAAGATGCAATGGTTTACAGGAAAATAAGACAAACACAATATCCAAGTTTTCTTGAAATGGAAACAGAAATAGAAACTTTGGAGGGCTTGGCAAACTACACAGGCTACGTTTTGTCCACATATCCTAATAAATATGAACTTGCTATCGAAGAAATCAACGAACGAGAACGTCCAGATACATATGTAAGAGCGTTTTCATACGCCACAGGATTTGCATACGGAATGATTTTTGATTATTTAGAAATAGATTGGAAGTTAGGATTGGATACGGTGTATAATTTTTTGGATATTTACGAGGAAAAATATTTGAAAGAACTGTTGAATGTCACAAGACAAAGAGAATCAGAAGCTAATGACAGAAATAACTTTGCAATTATTCACAAAGAAGAAACAGAACGAAAAGAGAGAAATGAGAGAAAAATCAAATTGTTACGACAACAACTTATCGAATTGCCAACCTTGTCTGTTATTTTACCGATGACTTATTTTGCACAAATGTATGATATGAATGGAACAGTTGTCATAGACAATTTGAATACTGCTTATACAACACTTTTTCATGGGACAGATGCTTCTCAAGGAGAAAATTTTGGCAGTTTTAAGTTTTCATCGCAAAGGCAAGATCACGAAATCACAGGTGTTTTAATAAGTCGGCGAGAGAATATTGCTACTCTAATATTTCCATTGCCTTTCCGTATTGAGGGTAACAAAATTATAGGAGATACTTACGAAATAACACTGAATGATAATTGGAAAATAGAACGTAAAAACGAAAAAGGAGATTTTGAAATAGTCGAAAAGAAAGAATAGAAAACACCTGCACCTCGTGTGTAATTGTGTAAAATTACACACGAGGTGTAAAGATTTACACAATTACATATAAAACATTTTCACTTTTTCAATTAATAATCAATAAATTATATTTCTGGCACGGTTTTTTCAAATGGTTTACAAGTAAACTTTAAAAATATTTATTATGAAAATTATCATGAAAAAACTATGGATTCTTGTAGCAGCTACAGGAACGGACTTTAAACTAATTTTTAAAATGAAGAGAATTGTTCTTTTGTTATTTACAAGTATGCTGTTTTTGACAGCCTGCGATAAAGCTGGTAATGGAGATGTTGTCAGTCAAGAAAGAATGGCAAATGATTTTAATGGTATCGTAATAGACGGTGTGGCTAATGTTAATGTCCACTCGGGCGAGGATTACAAGGTGATAGTAACTACTGATATTAATCTTCAAAGTAAGGTTTTGGTGGAGGTAAAAAATAACGTTCTGTATATTGGCACAAAATCAATAAAAAGTTTTAAGCCGACCAAATTAATTGTTGATGTTCATTTGCCCGAATTACAAAGTATCAACTTAAAAGGCGTAGGTAATGTAAAACTATCTAATGGAGAAGCGTCCAGCTTACAAATTTCTTTATCAGGGGCCGGAGGCATTGATGCGCAAAATTATCAAGTTGAAAATGTTGTCATTAATCATTCAGGAGTTGGTGATGCAAAAATTTGGGTGACAACGTCTTTGAGCGGTACACTTTCTGGGGTTGGTGATATTTATTATAAAGGCAATCCGATTATAAACGTAAGTGTTAGTGGTGTTGGAAAATTAAAAAAACTGTAAACACCGGCAGCCAACGAGCGTGCCTGTTAACATTCAGAAAATAACAGACAGAATATAAACTGTCTAACAAAGACATGCAAGATGAAAACAAAAATAAACTTACTTCTTAAGATTATAATGATTTTAGCGGTTATCGCAATGGGAAGCGCCGCAATACTGCAGATTTTTATTCCGTCATTTCTCGGTTCAACATCCGAATATGGTTTGAATCCGGGCTGGCAACGTGAGATTGGATTTTGGAATATAGGTTTTGTCGCAGTTCTTATTGGGACTCTTATAAAAGGGGATGGTAAAACCGTAACTATTGTTGCATCGGGCGGGAGTATTCTTGCGGTTGGTTTTGGCATCAATCATTTGTTGGGATTTATCCGTGATACAAGCATGTATATGAGTTTGTTTGGAGCATTGGAAAATTTTTTGTTTGCAGGGCTTATCATTTTGGGGTTGATTAAGCAAATCAAACTCAACCGGGCGCATGATGAAAGTCCGATCAAGAACTTATAAAACCAACCATTCTTTGTTATGGCTGTTCATTGTATCCGATTAATAACTCACAAGCAACATTAGTAAACATTTAAACAGAAAACAATATGAACTACGACAATTTTTTCTTTCCGGCAGAAAACTTGGAAGAAAGTAAAAAGTTTTATACGGAAACCTTGAGTTTATCCGTAAAATTTGATTTTAGCCAACAGGGAATGATAGCCTTTAAAGTTGGAGACGAAGAGCCCGCAATCATACTGAAAGACAGGAAAAAATTTCCGACAATGAAACCGGCAATTTGGCTTGAAGTAGATAGCGTAGAGCGTTTATACCGGAAACTTCTTGCCAAAGGAGTAACTTTTTTGTCGGAACCTTTCAAAATCAAAACAGGCTGGGCAGTGGAATTTCACGACCCTTCCGGTAACGTGATTGGAATAACCGATTATGATAATAAAAAATAATAGATATATTTCATAAACCAAAAATAATAAAGAAATGAAACAGACAGAAAAAATTTCGGAAGGCAAAAATTACTCGGCAATAAACATCGGTAATTTGGAAGATATTAAATCTTATTCTTTAATTCACGAAAAAACAGGAAAAGAAGTTAAAGGAAAAGTGTTTGTAAAAGAACCAACCAAGGCAACGGGAACAGAAATTTCTTTCACAACTGTACTTCCCAAATCAGAATTGGGATATTTTCATATACACCACAGGAACGAAGAAACATATATTATCCTTAAAGGTTCGGGGTATTATCAGGTAGATGACGATTGTTTTCCTGTACAGGCAGGCAGTATAATAAGAGTAGCGCCTGAAGGTGTGAGAAGTTTATGTAATACCGCAGAAGAGGAAATGCTATTCATTTGTATTCAGTCAAAGGAAAATTCGTTGGAAGAATATACCGCAGGTGACGGACAGCGAATTGCATTTTGAATCTTCCACTACTTTCCAAATTCCTGTATATATCGCGCAGGGAAAATATGATTATCAGGTATCTTACGCATTGGCTCGTGATTGGTTTGATAAAATAGAAGCGCCGGGAAAAGCATTTTTTACATTTGAAAATTCGGCTCACGGCACAATTATGGAAGAACCTGAAAAATTTGTTCAAATCATGCGTGAAATTGCTTCAAGGAAAAAAAACAAATAAATGCATTGAATTAAGCGTTATATTAGTAGTAATAAAACAATGAAAACAGTGAAAAAATACCAGTCATACACACTGCAAAACTACGATCATATTCCACAGTCTTCCTCCCTTTCCTGCGAAGACCGTCAGGCAATTGAAGTAGTTGGACGCGTACTTCCGTTTAAGACCAACAACTATGTTACTGATGAACTTATACAGTGGGATCACTTGGAAGAGGATCCTATTTTTACGCTAAACTTTCCCCGGCGGAAAATACTGTTGCCGCATCACTATAGTGAAGTAGAGGGACTAATAGCGAGGAGAGATGAACGAAAACTTCGAGCCTCCATAGAGAAAATACGTATGGAACTCAATCCCAATCCATCGGGACAGGAGTATAATGTTCCGGTATTCAACGGTGTGCGCCTTCACGGATTACAGCATAAATATCGCGAAACGGTACTGCTTTTTCCTCGTCCGGGGCAAAGATGCTTCGCTAATTGTACGTTTTGTTTTCGCTGGCCTCAATTCTCCAATCTTCCGGATATGAGATTTTCCATCAAAGAAGATTATGAACTCTATGTAAAATATATTAAAGCCCATCCCAAAGTTACCGACGTACTATTTACCGGCGGGGATCCTATGGTCATGGATGCTTCTTTGTTGCGCGCTCATATAGAACCCATACTTTCTGCTTCTATGAAACAAATCAGGCATATCCGGATAGGAACCAAAGCGTTGGCGTACTGGCCATACCGTTTTATCACCGATGAAGATGCCGACGATATACTCCGACTTTTTGATGACATTATTCGTTCCGGCAAGCATCTCACTATTATGGCTCACTTCAATCATCCCGTAGAACTGACTACCGACGCCGTGAAAAAGGCGATACAGCGTATTCGTAATACCGGCGCTCAAATTCGCACTCAGTCTCCCGTGCTTAGGCATATCAATGATTGTCCAAAACTTTGGGCTGAAATGTGGCAGCTTCAAGTGGGACTTGGTTGTATTCCATACTACATGTTTGTAGCGCGAGATACTGGAGCCAAACATTATTTTGAAATTCCTTTGGCGCAATGTCAGACCATTTTCCGTGAAGCCTATCAAAAAGTAAGCGGTATTTGTCGCACGGTAAGAGGTCCCAGTATGAGTGATCATGCAGGCAAAATACAGATTCTCGGAGTGAGCGAAGCCGCCGGAGAAAAGCTCTTTGTTCTTCGTTTTATACAAGGGCGTAATCCGGATTGGGTTGCCAAGCCGTTTTTCGCCAAATACAATCCTGATGCCACTTGGTTCGACCAATTAGAGCCTGCTTTTGGAGAAAAAGAGTTCTTTTTTGAACATGAATTGGGTAATTATCTAAGAGATGCATTGGAACGCGATACTGGTGCCTATTGATTTTTTGGATTAGCATTTTAGTTATGATAAAAATATATTAAGAATTTAAAAAATGATGTATCTTTATCGCATTTTAGCGTAAACTGCAAAAACAGAGTATTGCCGGAACCGGAATATGGAACGACATGATTGCCGGAGCCGAAGTATTTGTAGCAATGGAGTTTCAATTTGACCCATGGAGAGACACGAGCGACTGTCCGGAAGAGGAGATTTTTGCTATCATTTTATTCAATTACGAGTTAAAAATTACGAATTACGATTCAAATATTTTGCTTCAAATTCTGCTGTTAAATCAATTATTTTTTGATTGATTTGGGTTAATTCGCGTGTTGCCTGTTCCAGTTTATAGAGAAAAGCGAGCGCTTTTTTTTCTGTAAAAGTGCTTTTCAAAGCCTTTGTAACTTGGTTATAATTGACTCCGATGGCACGAAACTGAGCATAAAAAGTGGTCAGCCGCATGTAATAATCCATCGCTGCCTTGTCCATTTTAACCACTTTTAGTGTACGGTTAAAGATGCAGGAGGTGATGAAACGCGCTTTGTCGGGCAATCCCGATTGCTCATAAAGCGTTAAAAATGCGGCGTAGTCCGCATCATTGAGGTTGATAGCCAAGCGGTGGCGGCAAGGGTCGCTTTTGGGTTTGCGCCCCACCTGCTTTGCTGTTTTGTTGTTTGTTGTCATATCGTTAAAATTTTACATTACACATTTAAAAAAAATGCTGACTTCGGAAGCATTTTCAGCTCGCTGCAAGCGCAAGTGTTTTCAGGTACTGAAAATATTTTGAGGTACTCAAAATACAACTTGCCGTTTGCCGACGCAAACAAATTTTGCTTTATGCAGAATTGAAAAAAACCACATTAAAATTGTCCGAGCCATGATACTTCGACTTCGTTTAGTGCAGACTTTATTAAAAGCTTTTATAATTTACATGATGAAGCTAAAATCCTGCTAATCTTATTAATATTGCTCAAACATGGGCTTTACAATCATTGCAAAGTAGAGTGCTATTTTAGAAGGCAGGTGGAAAGCCCCTGCCATTTGGGTGGAAAACCTCTGCCACTTTGCAAGATAGAGAAATATTCTGGCTTAGAGTGTGTTTTTTTGCACTCGAAAAATAATCAATCTAAATGTACTTCTCATAGACTCATTTTTTAAGCTACAAAATTATTTTATTTATTTAAAATGAGTTCTATGCAACATAGACAATATTAGACAGTTAGCAGCCAATTTTAGACTAATTTCGTGCCTTTTTTCCATCCTTGTTTATGGGGTATGATTTGGGTTAGAAACTTTGTCTCAAAGTGCCATTTTTACGTCCTTTCACATAGTCAAAAATAAAAGAAAAAAATATCTATCACACTGTTTGTAAGTGTTTTTTCCTACTTTTGTCCCCATGTGTCTGCATATGCGTTTTCTAATCTTCACCTCCGTAGGGGTTGTAGGTAGGCATACGCGTTTTCTTTATCCCGAGCTGCGCTACGCTTGGCACGGGGTTATCAACATTAAACACCTTCGGTGTTTAAACGCTTTTTTATTGTTTTACCAATTTCTTAATGTTACTTCCATCCTCAAAAATTACACGCACAAAATAGATGCCATTATTTAAGTGAGAGATATTGAGTGTAGCGCTATTGCTTGCAGCAGTTTGTGAAACTACGGTTTGCCCCAAAAAGTTAATCATTTCTACCGTATGAAAAGGAGTTGCCGACGAAATGGTTACTTGATTTGTGGCAGGATTGGGAATAATAGAAAAGTTGGGTTTTAAATATTCCTCTACTCCTACCTCAACTTCTACCTGAACATGATTTGAACTATCCGACACACAATCCATCTCATAATGAGTTATTACATAATAATCATACTCCCCAATAGGCAGATTTTCATCTAAATAGGTACTATTTGTTGTAGCCTCCAGAAACTCCTCATTCCGGTAAATACGATATTCTTGCACCGGCAAACTGCTTTCCGGCTCGCTCCAAGACAGATGAACAGTGTTGTTATCTAATTTCTCTGAAACCAAATCATGTACCGTCTCGCAACTCTTGCCATAGTTTTTGTGTAAATCGTGGCAGTAAGTGGCAACTAAGGTTTCGCCATAATCTCTGTAATACTCAATACAAATTTTGTAATATTCACCCCAAGGGTTAAAATCTTCTACTTGCTCAGTTTTAATAAT
>JGI20163J26743_11538390_pt1 | contig 21799 bp, 15 predicted proteins | sample TergutCu122P1_FD_26743 | JGI IMG/M metagenome (IMG submission 26743) | reverse complement strand
TGCGTTTCCTTATTCGCTCGGTAATGTGCGTGCAAGCACGCCCGCTACACTCGCTTCATTCGGAAATAAGGTATTGTAGCCCCGAACAAGTTCGGGATGCTGCGCAATTTATTCTCGATTGAATAAATCAGCGGTTCTCTAGTTAAGAGAGGGAAGCTATCAAGCTGTAAAAAAATAAATTTTTCTTGACATATTGACCAGTGCATTTACGATTATAGTAGAGAGTTATGACTGGGATTGAAGAGCAGGGGGCAAAATGACAGTAGTTAAAGCGGAAAATGTGGTGAAAGATTATGGGTTGAACAACCAGACGGTTCATGCGCTGCGCGGGGTGAGCCTGGAGTTTGTGCGCGGGGAGTTTGCTGCGATTGCCGGACCTTCGGGCAGCGGGAAAACAACATTTCTGCATTTGGCGGGCTGTCTCGACACGCTTACAGGCGGCAATATGTTCGTTAGCGGAATGGATACCGGAAAAATGAACCGCAGGCAGCTTGCGATTTTGCGGCGTCAGAATATTGGGTTTATTTTTCAGGCTTATAATCTTATTCCAGTTCTTTCTGTTGAGGAAAATATCTCTTTTCCTTTGGTTCTGCTTGGGGTTGATAAAAAAGAGATAAGGGAGCGCACAGCCAGGGTTCTGGCAGAAGTGGGGCTTGATGGAATGGCAAAGCGCAGGCCCAAGGAGATGTCGGGCGGCCAGCAGCAGCGGGTTGCGATTGCCCGGGCGCTGGTAAAAAAGCCAGCGCTTATTTTGGCAGATGAGCCTACGGCAAACCTGGACTCTGCTATTGGCAGGGAGATTCTTGAGTTAATGCTGGCGCTGAATAAATCTGCTGGCACAACATTTATTTTTTCTACGCACGATTCAATGGTTATGGATTATGCGCGCCGACTTATTCGCATAAGGGACGGGCAGATTGAAAGCGATGAGGTAAAATGATGATTGGCGTAAAAAAGTTTCGGATCAAAGCTCTGTGCCTTCGTGCCTCTGTGCTAGGAAATTGCGGAGTTTTCTATGACTACTATGACAATCGGAGTTCTTTATGACGCTTAGGAACATCTGGGAGTTGAAGAAAATAGCGCTGCGCAATCTGAGCCGGCACAGGGTAAAGACTGTGCTTACTTGTATGGCAATAATGGTTAGCGCTGCTGTTTATATTTTCCTGAATAGCTGGCTCGGCGGCATGGCGATTCAGTCCCGCAGAAACATTGTAAACTACGAGATCGGCGCAGCAAAGCTGCAGACCAGACTCTACTTTGAGAGAAAAGACGAAATGCCCAGTTATGAGACTTTTTTGGGCTGGGAGCAGTTTCGCGAGGCGCTATATCGCGAAGGCTACTATAGTGCGCCCCGCTATGTTTTTTCCGGCACTCTCTTTTCAAGATTCGGCTCTGTGCCTGTTCTGTTTCATGGAGTAGACCCGGTTTTTGAAGCGCAGACAATGCGTTATGTGCCTTACGTTGATTTTCCCTATGGTTTTGGCCGCTATGTGCAGAGCGGCAAGCCGGAGATAGCTCTGGGAATTCTTGCTGCGGAAAGGCTCAGAGTGGGGATTCCCACACGGCCTTTAAGACAGGAACTTGAGGAACTTATAGCCGAAGTAACCCGAAGCAGCGATGAGGCGGATTTTATCCGCTCGCTTTACGAAAATGCGCCCCCAGTCAGAGACCCCTTTTCTCCCCGCGAAGTATTTGTTACAGGAAACGAGCGCTTGATTCTGCGAAAGGACACATCCTCAGCTTTTAAAGCAGACCTTGAGCGCTTTTGGAATATGATCGCTGCCACAAGCCGCAATGATGTGAGAATCAGAGCGGTAATCGACATTAAAGCTGTGCCGGAGACAATCCGCCGTACAAGGTGGGAGAACGATCTTTTGCCGCTCCTTCGCAGCGAGGATATCGCACTTGTAAAAGCTGCATACGAATACGAAGAGATTTTGGATGCGTATTTTCTGATTGAGACCGATGAATTGCAAAAAAAACTGATTCTCGATGCCATGATTCGCGCAGGCTTTAGCGGAGCAATACGCCATGTGAATCAGCTTCTTGATGCTGTGGTCGTGGGAGTAATCAATTCGCCTGCGCCGCTTCCGAATGGCAATACTGCTTTTATCCCGCTGGATGTTTTACAGGGCAGCGCAGGCATGATGCTCGAAGGAGCAGTAACGGAGCTTGTTATCCGCAAGAAGAATGCGCCGCATCATCGCTTGCCCGGGCAAAGCGAAAGCGCTGAGGCTATTACTGCTGCTCTAAAGCGCGGTCTTGCAGCACAGGGGCTTTCCCTGCCGTCCGAACTTGAGGTGCGTGTCTGGCAGGATTATGTGCAGGACTATCTTAGCTATGAAGCAGTGCAGACAGGCGCTCCTCAGGTAATAGCATATTTGCTTTTTCTTCTTTCCTTTTTGGGAATCTCCAACACAATTCTTATGGCAATCCTTGAGCGCACAAGAGAAATTGGCATGATGCGCGCTTTGGGCATGACCGACAAGCAGATAATAATGACCTATATGCTCGAAGCAGGGTTTTTGGGATTTATTGGTTCTGTGCTTGGAATAATTCTGGGGTGTATCATCAATTATCCGATGGTGGTACATGGATGGGATCTAAGCAATATGGCAAATACGTTATCCGGCGGCATCGGATTCCGCACGACTGGGATTTTCCGCAGTATGTGGAACATTCCTTTGATTATCGGAACAGGCGTAGCGGCAACACTGCTCTCTGCCTGCATAGCTTATTTACCGGCGCGCAGGGCAGTGAAGATGCCGATAGCCGACAGCCTGCGGTTTGAGTAAAGGATCGGGGGAAAATGAAAATGGCGGCAGAAGGAGAGGGGGCGCTGCGGGGGTGTCCTGCTAGAAACTTCGCTGCGACGTGCCGCAGTGGGGGGAGCGAAAGTCCTCGGGGCTGGAGTGAGGGGAGACTTCCCATCATACCCGAAGCTAAGGAGAAGTTACATGACAAATGAATACAAGCTGGGCGGCACATGGATGCTGATAACGATTGCTTTTCGGAATATCTGGCGGAACAAACGGCGGACTGTTTTTTGTTTTACTGCGGTTGGAATTGCAGTATTATTTATTGTGGTTTATTCGGCAATGATTGACGGAATGACCAGGAATATTAACGACCGTGTGCAGATATTCGAGCTGGGGCATGTGCGGGTGGTATCTGCCCAGTACGAGGCAGAAAACGAATATATGCCTGTGCAGTATCCAATCGGGTTTAATGCAGAAAATCCGAATGGAAAAAACTGGCGGGATTTGGCTGCTCTCATTTATGAAGTTCCGGGTGTGCGAGCGGTCTTTCCGCGAATTGCTGTTTTTGCGGCGTTACAGGAAAGCGTAGTCAAACATGCGATATTGTGGGGGCTGAATATTGAGGCAGAAATGGCGGCGAACCATTTTAATCTTACCAAAAGAAGCGATGGCTTGCAAGAGGGGCGCTGGCCATCGCCGGGAACAAACGAGTGTGCTGTCGGGTATGCGTTTGCGCGAAGAGCCGGGCTTTCCATTGGCGACAGGATTCCGCTAAGAACCACCTCTGCGCAATTTTCCGACAGGTTCTGGAGCCCGGTAATTACCGGAATCTTTGACTTTGACTTCATAAGATACGATGAGCAGTTTATTATTACAGATATTGAGCGGCTTCAGCGGCTGTTGGCGTTGGGCGATGGTACGCAATCTCTGGTGATTTTTGCTGATGATGAGAGACAAAGCGCAGCTATTGCCGCACAGGTGCAGAATCTTCTGGGCAGCGATAGCGTTGTAACTGATTGGCGGGATAACTACTGGGTTGCGATGATGCGCATGGTCATTCCGATTTACTTGATAATATTTTTGGTATTCCTGATTGTGGCGAGTTTTCTCATTATCAATACAATGGTAATGGTCATTCACGAGCGCATAAAAGAAATCGGAATGATGGGAAGCCTCGGCATGACCCGCCGGGAAATTGTTGCAGTCTTTTTTTATGAATCGCTTTTCCTTGCTGTTTTTGGCGCGTTATGCGGGGTTGTGGTCGGCGGGGCGATTGCGGCTATTGGGTCGAATTATCCTATTCGGTTTACTGATTTGTATGGAAATATGTTTAGCGATATGCCTATGGGTAATTCTATTTTCTTTCAGTTTAGTTTTGCACGGCTCGTAATGGCGTGGCTAATGGGCGTAATTATTGCTTCGGTCTTTACGCTGATTCCGTCGCTTAAGAGTGCCTTTGTGGAGCCGGTCGAGGCTTTGAGAAGATAACGAAGAGCAAGAGAGCAGACAATCCCCTTCCTCTGGAAGGGGTGCCCGAAGGGCGGGGTAGGATCAGCTTGAGTGAATTAAGGAGATTTTATATGCAAAAATTATTTTTAGTAATCGTAATGATGTTATGCGTAGCGGCAATGGGTTTTTCGCAAAGTCTTGCGCAAAACCCAACAGCAGCGGAGCTCTTGCAAAGAATTGACGACAATGAAATATTCAGCACAATTGAGTATGAAGGAGAAATGATAATCGAGCACGGCGGCAGGCGCTTTGTAAAAACAATGCGGGTATGGGCGAGGGGAAATACGCACAGCTTTATTGAGTTTACAAATCCCGAAGACAGAGGAACAAGATATCTCAGGAGGGACAACAGGCTGTTTGTCTATTCGCCGGACATCGAAGATGTAATGCTGATCTCCGGACATATGCTAAGGGAGTCGATGATGGGTTCTGATATGTCTTATGAAGATGCTCTCGATAACGAGAGCCTTTCCAGCCGCTATACTCCTGTTATTTTTGGGTCTGATGTTCTTAATGGCCGCGATGTCTGGATATTGGAGCTAACGGAAACCAGGCGGGGAACGCAGAGCTATCCGAGGAGAAAGTTATGGATAGACAAGGAAACCGGCGACTTGCTTCGCGCCGAACTTTTTGCTCTTTCCGGCGCAAAGCTTAAGGTGTACAATGTGCTAAGGATTGAAGTTCATGGGGACCGCCGGTTTCCGGTTGAGGTGGAAGTGCGGGATCTTTTGCGAAGGAACAGCAGAACAGTTTTTATCATGAGAAATGTTGTGCTTGACAGACCGATTCCTGATTCAATATTTACCGACAGGAACCTTAGGCGTTAGGCGTCGGTGTTGACTGGCAAAGCTCACAAAGCTAACGAAAAAGCTGCGGAGTCTTTAAGGGGAAGTTTCAAAGAGGAAGCGTATGAGAAAGATTAGTTTGGTTTTTTTGATTGTATTTTTTGTAACTAACAGCGGTTCGCATCTCGGAGCGCAAATGACAATCTCCGGCATTTTTGATTCAACTGTTTCTGTGAACGCCGGAGCAGGGGATTCGCCGGGCTTTTCATACGGCATTGAAGAATTCGCCAATATTCGCTTTCAGACAAGAATACGCGAACGCGGAAGAATTCTCGGCGCAGTGAACTTGTACGCCGTTGCCGGAGATTATGCTGCGGCAGCGAGGGCGAACAATCCATCAGGTTTTATAGATGCAGAAAACTATGTTGCATGGATTGAACTTGAGCGCCTCCATTTTCGCGTAAACTTCGAAGCAGCAGATTTTGACGGCGGCTTAATGCGAATACCTTTCGGGTTCGGTCAGGTGTGGAGACCAACAGATTTTCTCAACCCCAGGAACCCCCTAAAACCCGATGCGCGTCCTCGTGCTGTTTTGGGCTCTACCCTTGCGTGGTACCCCGGCGATGAGTTTAAAATGCTTGCTTTTTGCGCTGCCCCCCGCAATCCATACTCGCAAGATGGCGGCGGCGGGCTTGCTGGTCTTGCAATAGATCGCCACTGGGGCAGGGCGAGCATCCAGACGCTTTACTCGTTCGAGGCGCCGATGCGTGGTTCGATGCAGGGCATTCATCGCTTTGGGTTTTCGCTCAAGGCAGATGTGAAGGTCGGCTTTGTTGTTGATGCGCTTTATGTTTATAACCACGAAAATGGCACAGGGCTTGACGGACTCTCTTTTAGCGCAGGGTTTGATTATTCTTTTTTTAGGGGCAAGCTGATTGTTCTTGCAGAGTATCTCTATAATGGCTCTGCATCGTCGACTGCTCGGGGCGAAGGAAATATTTTTGGCTTTTCCAACGAACATTATTTGTACACAGGCGTTACCTGGCGATTCAGCGATTTTACCAATGCGAATATTGCTTTGGTTTCCGGTCTTAGCGATATTTCCTTTACACCGATGCTTGGTTTTAATCACGAACTTTTTCAGGGAGCCACACTGATGATTCTGGCGCAGGTGCCGATAGACCGCGACCTAATTTCGGGCAACGGGAAGCGCGGCGAGCTCGGTCCTCTGCCGCCGGACAAACTTCAGCCGTTATTACAGGAAGATGGGCAGCGGTTTGGCAGCTACTTCTTCTGCACCGTGAGGTTACGGCTAAGGTTTTGATGGGTTGCTGGACTGGAAGTTGGGGGAGCAAAACCTATATTTACTGCCTGCAAAACCCTTTAAGCTGCATTCATGTTAGCATTTATTGCTTCAATTGTCCGCCTAATATCTGACCATAGAGTTAAGTCTGTAAAAAGTTCATTCACGCTGCCTTTATCTGTAAACGGCGAATCTCTCAAAACAGAAAAATCTTTAAGCATACCATTTTGAACAATATACTCAATAATCTTGTTAATGAAGTAAATTTGCCTTGAGTCAAGATTACTGTTATCCAGAAAAATTGCAAATGCTTCTTTCGCTGCCTGCATATCAAGTCCTACAATTGAGCGTACAAGTTCGCCAAGCGGCATATCTCCATATTCTTTTTGGTACTGTTCTTTTGTGCCTACTTCCTGCCATAAGATTTTTTCCAATTCTTTCACATCGAATGAATTAAGTGGCTTGTTTGATTTCAATTTTGCAATAACAGGATTATTTTGATTTTCGCGTATATAGTACTCGGCTTTTTTTCGGTAATTTTTTAAATCTTCTGTATCATAATCCGGGGGGCTATCGGAAACACTTACAATAGTATCCTTAAAATTAGTATCATAGCGCCTGCCTTTTTCATTTTCCAGGTATTGCATCAAATCCCGCAATTTGAAGCGAATTGTTTCAAATTCTTTGATGCCAGCGTTATCTATATAATCGCTGTGCAGCAAAGATTCGATAAAATCTTTTTGTGCATAAATTGCTGGTATTGTTCCAAGATTTGTTAAAGCCGCAGCTTTTTTCAATAAATCTTTTTTTAATCGCTTGTATTTTGATTGGTCGCTTGTTATGTAAGCCAACACAATTCCGTACATTAAAACATCAAAGCGGGCAGCAGAAAAATTATCTTTCTCCGGGCCCAAAAGCAAGATAATGTGTTCCTTTATAAGATCTAATTGTTCATACTTTAATGCAAGGTATGTTTCTTTTTTGCCGAATAAATCGACATAGTAAATATGTTGCCGGACTGCGAAGTTATCACGGTTCAACTCGGAAATCTTGTCAAGCAATTTTTGAATTAACCCATCCCTAAATAGAATGAGATCATCAGTCTGATATTTTAAACTTTGCAAATTATATATTATTTCTGTTTTGAGAAGGAACAATTGAGCCTGAAGACTCAAAGTCGCAACAGCTTCTTTGCCCTTTCCGTTGTTTTCTCGGAAGAATTCAAAATTGGAACAAAAATCAAAAATATAAAATTCGGTTTTATCATCTCCGTCAATTAAGCCTTTGCAAAGTCTGGTGCCTCGCCCAATCATCTGCCAGAATTTTGCTTTGCTTAAAACTTTTTTAAAGAAAACCAGATTAAGAATTTCGGGAATGTCGATTCCCGTATCCAGCATGTCAACAGAGATTGCAACTTGCGGCATCTTGTTCGAAGTCGAGAAATCATCTATCAAGCTTTGGGCATAGTTGGTGTAATTGTCAATTACCCGGCAATAATCAGAAGGATAATCGGGGTATTCTTTCCCCCAAATTTCGTAAATTTTCTCAGCATGAATATGGCTTTTTGCGAAGATAATTGTTTTTCCGACTTTACCCCCGTATTCAACCTTGAGACCTTTTGTTATTATAATATTCAGCACTTGCTTTATTGTATCTTTTGCCGTAGATGTTTGATCCAGTTTTAGCTTTTCTTCGGTTTGAGAAATGCGGAACAGATTAGCAATCAGTTCTGTACTCCCCATAAAATCAAGAATTTTTTCTTTATCCTTTAGCCCTTTTTTCCTGTGAATATCTGCAACAGTCAATCCGCCGTAAAGCCCCATGTAACCCGCATTTTGGAAAATTGCAAATTCATCATCTGTGATAACTCCCGCATTATGAGCCGCTTCAGCCAAAAGTTGGTTCCATTGTTTGATGTTGCCGCGGACAACAAGCCGTTTGTTATTTTCGTCAAGCTGATTAAAAGTATCAGCCAATTCCTGCCGACGGGTTTGAATCGCAAAATATGTCTGCCCAAGAGCAATAATCTCTTTGCGCGGGTCGCCGTTTTGAACGATGAGATAGCAGGCATAGCGGGTTAGCTTATAGTCAATGACCTGTTTTGTCGCTGATTTTGGCATTTCTATCGTTTTGTTGACCTCAACAAAATGATCATTAACCTCTAAACCGCTGTTTTTACATGCAAGCATAGCCCGATCTATCACCTTGTGAAAATTGCGCCATTCGGTATAAAGCAATGTTCTTTGCAAATCGCGTGCAAACCAAAATTCTTTGCCATTTTCATCAATTTGCTTGATATTTTCAAAAGTTTCATACTCCTTAGCAATCAATTTAGCCATATTGCCTCTCCTTTTTCGCTCAATTGTGACCGCAGTGCGGACGCAATTCACTCCTCAACCATTTTCCCCAACGCCTTCAACCCCTCAGTTATCTCCTGCTCCAGCTTGTTTATCTCTGCCAGAATCTCATGCGGGGGCGGATAACTTTCTGCAACATAAGCGCTCTGTTTGTACTTGTTAATGGATAAATCGTAATCGTTTTTGACAATCTCGACTTTGGGTACAAGAAAACTTTTTTCTGTTCGTTTGCGTTCTTTTTCCTTTTCCATGGCATGAAAACGCGCCACAATGTCGGGTATATCGCTGATTGCAAGCTCTGTGCGCTTGTCGTCGAGACTGTAGCCATCAGCCTGCATATCGTAGAACCACACATTATCTGTTCCGCCGTGTCCTGTCTTGGTAAAAATGAGTATTGCAGTGGAAACTCCGGCATAAGGCTTAAAAACTCCGGAAGGCATAGAAATGACTGCTTCGAGACGGTGATTTTCGATTATTTCTTTTCTGATCGATTTGTGGGCTGCTGATGAGCCGAAAAGAACTCCGTCCGGCACAATTGAGGCGCAGCGTCCGCCGGTTTTGAGCATTCGCAGAATTAGCGCCAGAAACAAAAGTTCTGTCTTTTTTGTTTTCGTTACCTTGAGGATATCTGCGGAAACAATATCATAATCAAGGCTTCCCTTAAACGGCGGATTGGTAAGAATAATGGAGTATTTGTTTGTATCTGTATTTTGATCCGAAAGGCTGTCCCGATATTGGATATCCGGGTTATCAATGCCGTGGGTCATCATATTCATGGCGCCGATGCGGAGCATGGTCCTGTCCATGTCAAAGCCGTGAAACATATCATTCATATAATGGGCTTTTTGTTTTTTATTGTAAAAAATTTCATTTAGATATTTTTCTTTGAGAAATTCTCCTGCAGATACGAGAAAGCCCGATGTACCGCAGGCAGGGTCGCAGATAACGTCATCTGGTTTTGGAGCGAGCAGCTCTACCATCATGCGGATAATGTGCCTGGGCGTTCTAAACTGACCGTTTGTTCCGGCTGTCGCAATTTTTGAAAGAAGATATTCGTACAAATCACCCCGGATATCTTTATTCTTCCAGTCTATTTCATCCAGCGCTGTTATTACTTTTTCAAGGAGCTGCGGGGTTGGGATTTTGAAAATCGCATCTCCCATATATTTTGAATAGCTCGAGTCTTTATTGTCATGAAGTTTTTTAATAAAAGGGAATACTTTGTCCTGGATTAGTTCATACATTTTTGCAGCAGGAAAATCACGAAACACAGACCACTTGTACTGCTTTCTATTGGCGCCGAAGATGCTTTCGTATGGCACACCGAGCATTGTGCTTTCTTTTGAGCGGGTATTGTCCATGTCGTCTAGATCACGAATAAAAATGAGGTAGGTAATCTGCTCAATTACGTCCAGAGGATTGGTGATTCCGCCTGTCCAGAACATAGTCCAAATCGAATCAATTTTGTTTTTAAGTTCGCCGGTAATCATGGGGTAATCCTTCTTCCTAAATGATATCAATATTATATGGCAATGTATATGAACCTAACAAGGTATTAAGGAGTCTTAAAAACTGTTCGTAATAGAAAGCATCAGGGAAGCTTGGTTAGATTTTTTTGGTTCGGTAAAAATGCAGCTTTTTACAACGAATAAAGTCGGGAAAGCGCATTTTTTGGCATTTTTGATAGTTGATATCATATGTGATATCATATATAGTATCATATATGATATCACTTTAAAAAAAGGGGAATTATGACAATAAAAGAGTATCTGAATCGACCATATCACATTGTAATTCAATATATCACTGATGAGACCGGCTCCTACTATTATGCCTATGTTTCAGAGCTTGCCGGGTGTATGTGCCAGGGGAGTAGTTATGCGGAAGCTTATGAAAAAATTCAGGAGGCCATGAAAGAGTGGATAGAAGCCAGACTGGCAGCCGGGGCGCCGGTTCCTGAGCCTGTGGATGAGCGCCAGTTCAGCGGAAGAATTGCGCTTCGCATTCCCAAAACCCTGCATGGGCAGCTTGCAATGGAAGCAAAGAGAGAGGGCATTTCCATCAATCAGTATCTTTTATACAAGCTTAGCGGGTAAGCTTGTAGTCAATGACTTGTTTTAACACTGATTTGGGCGGTTGTATCGTTTTCCTGATGTCAGGAAAATGGTCATCAGTATCAAAACCACTGTTTTTACAACTAACAAGAAGGCTGATTATTGACCTAAAAACGCATATTTTTACCGGGAGCTGACAAAATCCCCCCCCATCTGCCTTGACAAAAATACCCTCATTTCTTACTGTTGAAAAATGCCTTCCGGTGTTTTTTCCATTTTACCCAGCAATTTTTTCTCCCTTCTGGCAAGTGTAAATCGTCAGCATTATGCTGCCCTTCTGGTGCTTTATTACCGGCTTTTTCAGGAAAATACCCGCGGGCTTGAACGTGAATTGGTGGTCAGGGAATTTATGAACTATCTGATTTTGCACCGCGATACTCTGGCAGATGAAGCTGACGAAACTGATGAGCAGAATTCGCAGCAGGAAACAGGTTCCCGTGAAATAGATTTTGGCGCAGAGGCAGCCCATGTTACCGAAAGCAAGAACGAAGAAAGCAGGAACGCAGAAAGCCGATCTGTTGACGAACGTGTTTTGGCAAGCAAATTTTTGCGGCGCTTTATTAATAGCGGCTGGCTTGGCGAAGAAACTCTTGCGGATTTTACGAAAGTCATCAACATTACTGCCTGGGGCAAACCTTTTATGAAAGCCCTTGCAGATATTGACGGCGGATTAAAAACCGAGTACGAGAGTCATGTCGTTACTGTTTATTCTATGTTATGCGGCGATGCAATAAAGAAAGACGGCCATCATGCAGTGCTCAAAGCCCGCGAAGAAACCCGTTCGCTTATCGATTCCCTTAAGGTGTTGTCCCAAAGCATCAAGGGTTATTACGACAATCTTAATGCCGAGGCAGTGCGCGCAAAGGCAGCATCGGCGCTGCATGAGCATTACAATCTCTATATGGGAGAAGTTTTGGACAAGGCTTACAAGCGCCTGAAAACTTCCGACAATGTTTCTCGTTATCGCATGAGTATTTTCAAGCAGGTTGCAGCGCTGCTGCGCGATAATAAATGGCTTGATGAAAGCGCAGCTAAGTACATGCGGATACTTAATACCAGCCGCGACGAGTGCCGGAAAAAACTGGAGTTTATGCTTGAAGAAATTCGGGATGATCTCCGCTCTGTTGATCCTCTGGAAGATGAAATTGACCGGCGAAATGCAGCGTACTCCCGCGCCAGCACCGAAATAATAAAAGCTTATATTGAACCCGACAGCACGGTTGCAGGAAAAATTGGGCTTCTTATAAAAGCGATTCAGGATAACAATAAGGAAATTCAGTCCAATATTGCGCATAACATTTATCGCATACGCTTTCTTTCACCCACCACGCTTGCTTTTACCCAGAAACGGGACGAAGGAGATTTTAGCGCTAATGTATCGAAACATGATCTTGAAGCGCTTGAAAACAATGAAAAAGATTTTTTTGAACGCATGAAAAAGCGACTTTCCATCAAAAAGATTGGTAAATGGCTTGATGAGCAGGGCGGAACGGATAAAATTCTTGTTCCCGAAGAACTTATCAGGGGAGAGGATTCCTATATCCGTTTTATTTATGCTCTGCTCTACGGCGACTCGCGGAAAGATTTTGACTATATTATTGAAGATGCCGAAGGCGCGCCGGAACCTGCTTCAATAAAAGCTGATAAATATGTGGTGCCGGATGTGCGGTTTCGCAAAGATAATCGGGCTAAGAAGGATAGAAGATGAATCACGACCTGGATGCTCTTAGCCAAATACAGTATCTTTCCAACGACGAGTTCGAACGTTTCAAAGCAGCTGCACAAATTCTTACTTCCAAAACATTTATTATTCGCGGCATTGACAAAGAGCGGGAACTCTATGATTTTACCATCAGAAATATCAAATTGTTTGAGGCATGGTTTACGTGCATGGGCTCTTCTCTGGTGCGTGACGAAAGTTTGGGAGTGATCGCTTTTCGCGGCAGCGGAAATATCCGGCACTATTTTTCCAAAGATGAAATTTGCGCAGTGCTTGTCTTGCGGCTGTTATACGAAGATAAAAAAGTTGAAGTATCATTAACCAAGTTTCCGATATTGAGTGTCAGAGATTTTCAGGATAAGTACAATGCAATGACCGGCGAAGAGATCAAAAAGACATCTCTCATCAAAGTTTTGAGCCGGCTTTCTTCCTGTAAGTTAATCTCTGTTGAATCCAATGACTATGCTGATCCCGAAGCAATCATTCAGCTTTATCCCAGCATCCCTTTGAGCATTGACCGAAATGCACTTGACCTTGCTGTCGCAGCATTGGAAAACAAAAATAGCTCCGATGAAATAACAGATTTTCAAACAGAGACTGCGGAGGCTGGCAAATGATTACTCTGGAACGCTTGCGGCTTGTGAACTGGCACAACTTTGACGATGCGGTAATTGAGATTGGTAACCGCTGCCTCTTGGCCGGAGACAATGGTTCCGGCAAATCTACGGTGATTGATGCAATCCAGTATGTGATGGCGGCTAACTTGCGAATGGCAAAGTTTAACTCTGCAGCAGGAGAGCGCCGGAGCGGTGGCCGCGACCTTATGGGTTATGTGCGCTGCAAGCTTGGCAGTGAATCCACAGAGTACCGGCGCGGCGATACTGTAAGCCATGTGATGCTTGAGTGGAGCGCAGCTAATGGTGCAGATTTTGCCTGCGGCGTGTGCATTGAGGCGTATAAAGATAATCACTACAGCGAACATTTCTGGATTGGCAATTGCTCTGGTAGCGGTGCTGGTAACGGCGCTGGTAATAGTGCTGGAAATCGTGCCGGCAAACGTGCAGCCGATGGAAATTCAAAATCTGCGTTTTCTGTCAAAGACATTATTGTCCGTAATGAGAAAGATGAGCCTCTGATTTTTCGGCAATTCAAAAATGTTCTTGCGGAAAACAAGCTCTACGATTATCCCACAAAGCAGCAATACATAAGGGATTTAACCAATCGCTTAGGTGTTTTCAAGAGGCAGCCGGAAATAAATCCATATCTGGATGCCCTTACCCGTTCCATTGGTTTTAAGCCGCTGGATTCGATTGATCAGTTTGTTTGTGATTTTATTCTCGAAGAAAATCCTGTGTCGATTCAGGACATGAAGCAGAATCTGGAGAATTACAAAGAGGCGGATCGTCAGGCAAAGGCAGCAATCGCGAAGATCGGGGTTTTGAAAAAGATCTGCGCCAAAGCTGCTGAGTGGCGGAATTACGCAGGGCTCATTCTTAAACAGGAATATTTAAAGCTGCGAATAGAGCTGGAAAACGAAAAGCAGAAAAAAGAAAATGCTTCCAAACAGCTTGTAGAAACAGAGAACAAACTGGATTTTACAAACCGCGAAATATCTTCTCTCAACCAGAAACAACTGGATTCTGAGCAGGAGTTGCGGGCTTTGGATCAAAGTCTTGCAGCTAACGAAACTCACAGATTGTATGAAGAGATAAGAGCCCGCATCGAGCGCTTGCAGCACGATTTTGCAAAAGAGGAAGAACTTGCCGGAAAATACCAAAGCCTTAAATCACAGTGCGAGGCTCTGGTAAGCCGGGAAATAACAGAAGAGTTTGACAAAGAAAGCGCTCTGCTGGGCGAAGAGGCGAAAAAGTATCAGGACGCGCGATATGTTGCAGGTCAAAGAAAAAATGAAGCTGCAGAAAAACTTAGGGATATACGCTCGGAGCTGGCAGACCTGGAGCAAGGCATACTTCGCTACCCAGATGCCCCGCGGGAACTCAGGGCTGCTTTGCAAAAGGCAGGGATCGAAGCTTTTTTTCTTGCAGAAGCCGCAGAGATTACTGATTCCGCATGGGTAGATGCTGTTGAAGGCTGGCTCAATACGCGGCGTTTTGCAATTCTTGTTGTCCCGGAACATTTTCAAAAAGCGCTGGAAATTTACAATTCTCTTCCCCGCTCTGTAGCAGGCGCATTTATTCCCAATCTCGAAAAAATGCGGAACGCGCAGGTAAAACAGGGTTCTCTTGCGGAAATTATCAAGGCAACCGGTTATGCCCGCATTTACATAAATTTTACACTTGGAAAAGTGATGCGCGCGGATCTCGCAAGTCTCAAAACTTATGATTCTGCGGTTACCAAAGAGTGCATGACCTACATGAATCACACTGCGTCGCGTATCAAAGAAGAAGTATACAGCCGGCATTATTTGGGAAGTGCTGCGAAGGAAAAGCGCAGGGAATTTCTCCACGCAGAAGCGCAACGCGCCGAAGTTGAGCTCGCCACTGCAGAGAGAGAGGAGCGGGACGCCCGTATCCGCGAAAATTATAATGACAGAGCTCTGCGTTATCTGCCGGAGATGAAGCTGCTTTTTCCTTCTGTTGCCGGCTCTGCGAAGCTTAAAAACCAGCTAAGTGCAGCGCAGGAAGAACTTGCAGCAATTGACACACAATCTTTCAAAGATTTGGAAAAGAGGCGCAAGGAACTGGAGGCTCATCTCAATCTTTTAAAGGAAGATAATAATAAATGGCGATATCAGCTGGGCAGTCTTGAAAACAGACTCACTGGCTTTCGGGAAGACCTTGATACCTTTACTCATTCTCAGGAAACTAAAGAAGAAGCAGTAAAAATATTTGGCAGCGATAATCCTCTCATGATTATCGAATGTGAAAAATATGCGCACGACAAACTTTCTAAAAACAGCATTGCAGATCTTTCCAGCTCCTACGAACCCACATTAAAGAGTTTCAAGAGCCGTACCGAATCCCTTAAAAAAGAGTACAATAAACTAATAGCAGATTATGAACATGAGTTCCATTATCTTTTGGGCATAGACCCTTCGGAAAATGCCGAAGCAGAAACTTTGTTAAAACGGCTTGAGACTTCGGAATTGCCGGAATACAGGGAAAAAATTGCAAAGGCGTACCAGGATGCTGAAAAAGAATTCAAGGATCACTTTATCTCACGCTTGAATGAACACATTGAGGAAGCCGGAGAAAGTTTTAAAGAAATAAATAATATTCTTCGCACCCTTCACTTTGGGCATGATCAATACCGGTTTGATCTTGAACCACTTAGCGAGCGCAAGGGGCATATCGAAGTTATACGGCAAGCAGCAAAAATTCCCACCGGCGAGGAGACACTTTTTACCCAGCTTATTGATCCTGCTGAACAGAAAGCTGCGAAGGAACTTTTTGACCGCATTCTTAACTCGCCGCTGGATTCAAAAGAGTTGCGCGACATTTGCGATTACCGCACTTATTTTCATTACGACATCAAAATCAAGGAAACCGGTAATCTTGACGAGAATGGCAATTCAGTGACTCTTTCTTTAAAAAAAGTGCTCAGGGAAAAATCCGGCGGCGAATCCCAAACCCCATACTATGTTGCAATTGCTGCAAGCTTTTATCGTTTTTACAAAGCCCGGCCGGAAACTACTGTGCGGCTGGTAATTTTTGACGAAGCATTTAACCGCATGGACGATGAGCGGATTGGGAAGATACTTTCATTTTACAGGGACTTAAATCTTCAGATTATTACTTCGGTTCCGCCGGAAAAAATTGAAGCCATAACTCCTTACATGGATCGTGTTAATGTAATAAGCCGATATGGCAGCGCAGTAAAAGTGCGGGATTGCCGCATTGATGTTGCTGATGAGAGCGATATTGAAATAAGTAACGTTGGAGCAGAGTCGGGTGCCTGATGACAAGCTGGGAAAAGAAAATAATCAATGCATTTATTGCTCATTACTTTGCCTCTGCATCTGCTGCATCTGAAAAAGAAGAAAACCGCAAATCTCTGCGGCTTCGCACTTCTATATTGTTTCCAAATTTTGATACAGCGAATCCCAATGAAAAAGAATCCTATCTTGAAGCTGCGGAACTGCTTGAGCAAAAAGGGATAGTTAAACTTACATGGGAAAAAGCGCAAAAAGGAGAGCGCCTTAAAACTTTAAGCTGCGAAAATTTTAAAAAGATTTTCGATGAAGCGGGCAAGCCATACCCCTGGGCTGAAGCAGAGAAAATCAGGACCATGCTTGCCGAAAAAGTAAAAACGCTGAAAAAATCGCAAGCAGCTTTGGGCAAAGAAAAATCTGCAGAAACATCGCCGGAAGTATTAGAGCAGGTAAAAAAAGTTATAAATCTTCTGGAATACTTTTCTCAGCACTTCGGGATTCGGGAAATTGGGCAAGGAGCAACTTATCAAACAATGGAAGATCTTGTCCGGCTTTTTGAATTCATTTGTGATCCGGTAAAACTGGAAAAGATAACTGCGCGCGCGCTGTCTGTTTTGCTTTACCGAGATTCAAAACACCTGGAGAATTTGCTCTCTGCTTGCACTCATCTTTTATCACGGGCGCAAAAAACTGTAGCTTTGCCGGATTTCTCTTTTCTTGAGCGATCCTTTCCGGAAACCATGATTTCTGGGAAAATAATTTTTGAATACAAGAAACCTGCTCATCCGTTAATCAATGCCAAAGGTCTTATTTTGAATCTTCCTCTTGAAAGCATAGAAAGATTCAGCGTTATACAACTTATATCAGAAAAAAAAGAAAAATCAGTATTAACGATAGAAAATAAAGAAACATTTTTCGCCCTAGGAAGTCCGCAAAAACACGATTGCCCGAACTCAAACCTTTCTCGCTATGATTGCTATTTGTATACAGGGGGTTATCCCAATCAGGCTGCCGCAGCTCTCATAAAGCTTCTTGCAGCTTCTGGTTTTACATTTTACCACGCCGGAGACCTTGACCCGGATGGTATTCTCATTTTGCAGTTTATTCAGGATATTGCAGAAAGACCGGTTTTTCCAGTCAAAATGGATGCAACTACTTTTGATTTATATCGCCCATGGGCAAGAACTCTCGACAACTCTATGCTGCGGCAAATTAAAAAAATTCAAGAAGATGTAAGAGCCATTCCATGTGTGTCTGAGCTTCTGCAGCGCATTGAGCAGACAGGTATGGGAATAGAACAGGAAATTATTGATTACAGGTAGCGGGTAACAAATCAGCTTTCAGGTTTTGCATCCTGCAGCGTAGGATCTGCGGCATTAGTTTCCTGCTGCGGCAGCGCCTCCTGCTGGCTGCGGCTTTGCCTTAGCCGCTTGGAAAGCGCTCTGATAAGATCAATATCAGTATCAGGATCAATCTGCAGAATAGTGTGAAAAAGCTGATGAGGTAACGCAATTACCGAAAGATCTGTCTCTGCCTTAACCGAAGCTGCCCTGTCGCCCGAAACAATGGCTGCCATTTCTCCAAAAAAATGCGCCTTTTCGATAAGAGCAATTCTCTTGAGGCACTCATTATCCAGATAAACTCCAGCGTTACCGGAAAGTATATAGTAGACTTCCTGTCCCTGGCTTTGCTTGTCAAAAACCAGCTCGCCCTTTTTGTAAAACTTGAGATATTTTCTAAGAGATCCAGGCGTATAGGTAAAAAGTTTATTAAGCAGCGATTTTGATGATGTCTGCGCTGAATATGCTTTTCTAAATCTGCTAAAGAGCAGGGCATCGGACATATCCAGCACCCGGATTAGTTGCGCGCCAAAGAAGAAAAATACAAAAAAGAAATAAACATTTACCAGAAAAAGAAACAGCCGCCCTAAGGTTCCGTAAAGCAGATTATAACGGTCAGGACTAATGATCAGAGAAAAACCTGTTGTAAAAATCAGGAAGAAGATCATGCATGTAAGCACCCCGGGAATTATGTGTTTCATCTTCGGAGGATTTACCGGAACAAAGCGATACGCTGCCAGCGCCAGCAAAGCCAGAGAGATAAGAAACACAATACGAATTATTTGCGAGGAAAATATCAGTAAAAAAGAAAATGCGGCAGAAGTGTGTATTTGCAAAGCCAGCTTGAGCCCAAAGAGAATAGCAAAAATAACAAGCATAACAATGACCCAAATCCCCAGTGTAATAGCAATATCCCTAAAAATGGAGCGTTGCCCGGGAAAAACAATTCCAAGCCCCCGCAATGCAGAGAGAGCGCAAAGTCTGGCAGTCCACAAAATTATAATAATCGAAAGAAACCCCGCCACTCCGGAATTTGCGGAGCTTAGAAAATTATCAATAATATCTTGAACATTAAAAACACTAAAAATAAAGCCAAGCGGCTTAAGCAGCTCCTCCAGCAATTCCGGAGAAGCAATCAAAGCGCGGGAAAGCAAAAGAGCAATGAACAGCAGCGCCGGCGCTGCCGAAAGTAGGAAGCCATAGGCGCAGGCTGCAGCATGATTTATCAATCCGTTTTTGTTAAAAAGCTCAAAGCTGATCCATAAGCGCTGCGCCATGAGAAGAAAGAAACTCTTTATTTTTTTCATATGACTGTTTTCATAAAACCTTTTTCATGTAACGCTTGGAGTCCGGAACCGCCGAACAGGCGGCGCAGCGTATATTGCTTGTTAGGCGCTGTATTCGATTCTTTACGGCCTCAATACCCATTCTCCTGTGGTAAAACTTCGAATGCCGGTATCAAGATTGAATTCGCCGATAATCATTAATGTATTAAGGCTTTCGCCGCCGCCTATCAACCAATTTGGGGGTAAATCATTGTTTTTTACAAAATCCCTTGCAAAAATAATCAAGTCATCATCTCGCGGATTAAGCGGATGATCAAAATCATCAATAGAGAAAATTGTATATGCAATTGCCAAAGTGTGGCCGCTTAGACTTAGATTCGGAAAGCTGCCGTCGTATATCAATGTTCCGCAGTCAACTTGCCAAGCATGTAAAGTGTAATGATGTGCGATTACTGTTCGTTCTTGTCGCACTATGAATCTAAAATCATCTGTAAGTTTATAAACCGGAAGCGTTGCCTCTGCGATATCCGGAAAGGCTGCAATATGTGTGACGTGCTTTAATTCATTTGTTTCAGGATACCAGACATAAGCGCCCGGTATAGTGTCAAAACGATAATTAAGATTCCCGCCAGGAAAATATTCAAGGGAATTCCATACAAATGTCCAAAAATGTTGATTCGGCCATTGCCATCCGCGGACAGAAAATAGCACCTCCGTCTGACCGTTCATGTATGTTCCAATAAGCCTTCTTGCTACCAAAGGGTGTTCAGGCTCCGTATCAAGCCCAATTATTCTAATTTCATTGGGAACAATGTTTCCGTTTTCAATATACTTACTAAAAACCCAACCCTGCTCCTGTCCAATGACAAATGAAAGCAATGGATCGCCGCCTCTCCAAGCTGGCCAATCTACTACATTCCTAATTAATAACCAGCGCCCGGTATGACCGTCTATTGTATCTGTGTTATTTGATGTACCTAAAATCGCTATTCTTGTATTTTTTGTTGCAGAAAAAAGTATATCACTTTGAAATGAGGGGTAGCGGTGAATGTTTACACCATCGGCATTTACAATAGTGATATATACAGTTCCCAGATTAGGATAATGCAGTTCCCCTCTAACCAATTCTACAAGCAATTCTTCGGCAGCTTGTCTTATAAAACCTTCTTCATCGATTTGCTCTGCTGTTTCAGTTTTTTTTTCAAAACTATCCGTAAAAATGTCTTGAGAAACGTTTGGCTCGCTACTTCTTCTTGTGTTACAAGCTGACAAAAAAAGTAAAACCACAAAAATTAATAAAAAATATTTTTTCAAAATTTCCATACTTAATCACTATTTTACACTTTTTCGACAATATTGTCAATCAAATATTTTGCTTATGTAATTATTAAACAATATTTATCATCGAAATATTGCGCCTAACAACGGCATACGACGTTTTGAGCGCCAGAATAAGCGAAGCCGAAAGGTTTTGCAGCCCTGAAAAAATTGGCGGAGAAAACGCCGCAAAGAGCGAATAGCCCGACTGGCGTTTTTCGTAACCCGAGTCGCCAAACAGGCGGCGTAGCGTATACCGTTGTCAGGCGACGTATTTTTCTTTTATTCAATAATCATATCTTAAATATGGCAATATATGCCTTAAAAAATCCAATCTTCTATTTAAGTAGTTATGGTATATTATATCTGGAAAAATAAAATGGCTTCCTGAAAATATATTTCTCTGCCCTAAAATTCCTGTTTTAATTTTTTTATCCAAAATTCTGATTATATCCTCTATTCTGTTATTAAGCATAAATAATGCACTTTCCAGCAAATAATTATGATTAGCCAATCTGTTTATTTTTATTCTCAATAATTTTTTTCTTAAATCCCTGTTAGAAATCATATTTTCATCTACTACTGACAAAATATAATACATTCGCAAAATTACAGCCAACAAACTGAAATTACTCATTTCCAAAGCACCTTGCAATATTCTGTTATTCGCAGCAATTCTTACGTTAAATTCATAATGATCATTAATCAAATATATTGAACCTTTATAATGTATTAATAATCCAGGTGGTATATAATAAGTCAGCAGTCTGCCCGTCTCTTTTTTTGAAAAAATGTTCCTGCCTTCAATTATTGTTGCTATCGTTACAGTAACAATACCATCTCCTGTAACTTTCAGTGTTTCAGGCAAAAAACCTTCATGGAAATTTATATTATCATAAAGAAAATATCCTTGAATCGTAACTAAATCACCATTACAATTTATAATAAAATTACCGGCTCTTGTATAACCAATTTTATCATTTTCAAGCCTTATCCTAAAAAACCCTTCTCCATGAATAGCAAAATCAGTGTTTACCCCTGTAAACATCAAAGAACCTTGCGAAGTATTAATATTTTCTGTCGCTCTGTTATATTGGGGGTTAAAAAACGATTTATACCCCCATGTTTCTATGTTTGATAAATCTATATACAATAAACGATATTCTTTTAACAACTTATTTTGATCTGCATAGATAAATGAGGAAAAAATAATAAATAATATGAGGAAAAAAATCTTCACTATTAAACCTTATCAAAATATTATTATTCTGTCTGTCCATACTCACTACCTATAGGACACAGCAACCTTAGGAATAGATATACCCATAGTATCAGAAAATTCTGCTGGTGTCATCCCCTTTAGGGAATCGTGCGGGCGGTAATGGTGGTATTTATCCAGCCATTTATTTACAACTTC
>JGI20163J26743_11538392_pt1 | contig 21975 bp, 17 predicted proteins | sample TergutCu122P1_FD_26743 | JGI IMG/M metagenome (IMG submission 26743) | reverse complement strand
TTCACGGGATTACTTGTATAATTCTTTGGCCTATAGCATTTGGGGTGCCATCGGCACTTAGAGCGGCAGGAGATGTAAAGGTAGTCATGATTATGTCCCTTGTTATAGTTTGGGTCTTTAGAATTGGCTTTAGTTATTTACTGGCACGTTTTTTTGGTTTAGGAGTTTTTGGAACATGGGTAGCAATGATTATGGATTGGGTTATTCGTGCTATTGTAATGTGGCTTAGATACAAAAGTGGAAAGTGGAAGCTAATTAAATCCATATAACCATAAAATCAATCTAATATTGGATTTAAATAATGATATCTACAAGCAGGGATAATCCTTAAATCACCAACTATATCCGCCATAACTATTTCGTCAGGTTCATATTCAGGAACACCATCTAACAACATTAGGTTTTGTGTTGCTTTACGGTTACAATATTGACAGACTGTTTTAATTTCCTCAATAGAATCTGCCCAACATAACAGTCCATACGAACCTTTAAAGAGTTTGCCCTTGGCAGCTCTATTTTTTAGTCCATAACATAGTACTGGAATTTTATAGTCATCAACGAATTTGGCTAGTTGTTCCGCTTGAATTTCAGTAATAAACTGGGCTTCGTCAATTAATACAGCGTGGACAACTTTGCCACTTGATTCAAGATCAGTAATTAAGTCAGCGGTAAACTTGTATAAATCATGATTGTCATCAAAAATAGCCGCATCCTCCTTTTCAGCAATAGCTCTAGAGGTTATAGCCGCCCACCTAGTATCACTACCAGGTTTCATTAACAAAACTTCCTTATTTTGAGATCGATAATTATGTGCCACCATAAGTAGGTTTGCAGATTTTGCACTGTTCATTGATCCATATCTGAAATATAATTTAGCCAAATTCGTATCCTCCTGCTTCAAAATTTATCCGATGGATAACTGCAATCATACATCAGTAGTGCGATAAAAACGCCTACTGATGCAGATATTGCTTATAAAAGTAAAATGCTTGCATCTAGGTAGTTGTAATAACTAACTTTAGTTTAAATTGTTTATATCTGGATGTCAAGAAAGCATAGCAAATATCGAAAAAAATTATAGTAATAAAACAAAATTTTGAATCAAATATTGACAAGAAAGATGAATAGAGATATAGTGAAAAAAGATATATAATCTATTGAAAGTTGATATTATAATTATGATTTTTGATCCTCTATTGTGGCGACGCAATACAGAAAATAAGGCTCCCATAGTTGTTGTAATTGTACTATTTTCTTTCTTCTTACATTATGTAAGTGGATTTGTTTTTGGACATAATTCCTATGATGTTTATTACACTGCAAATGCATCTCTTCAAAATGATTCATTTTTACACACAGAATATGTAGCGGATAAGAATCCAGAGTATTTAGATTACTGTGATTACTTAAATGGCTCCATCTTTATCAACATGGAAAACTCATTCTATTTGTTTGAAACTCCAGATTTTACCACATTACCAATAGCATATTTATCCCCTCAAAGTATAGAAGTTAAATATGAAAATGATGAGGGGTGGTTTAAGATTGTTGTAGACCGACTTGTAGGGTGGACAAATCCACATATGAACTTAAAACTCATTGAACGTAAAACAGGACTTTATGCCAATAAAAATGATTTGTATCCCTTAACATTCTTAACCCCACAAGTAGTTGAAGTATTAAACCAAGAGGATAATTGGCTAGAAATTCAAACGGACAATGACGAGGGATGGCTGTATCTAAATTTTGTACCTACGGTAGATTTACTGGAGGAGTTTCTGGGGGATTTAATATCACGTCATGGATATGGTATTTCTGTATATTTCGAGAACTTAGAGACGGGATTTTCCTATACTTACAATGGACAACGACTATATTTTGCTGCTAGTGTCCCAAAAGTTTTTTATGCAATGTATCTATTGCAACTGGCAAAGGAAGGTTATGTATGTTTAGAAACCCAGCATGTTTTCACAAGTTTGGACTATAAAGATGGTTCAGGTGTTATAAGGAAGCGCTATCCAATAGGGACATCCTTTTCTTTGCGTGAATTAATAAGACTTAGTGTGAGTTACAGTGATAATGTAGCATCTCTTATATTATGCAGAGAGCATGGAATAAATGGATTTCGCAGCTTTCTTAATGAACTAGGAGGCAATTTGGATTGGATGGGGTGGTGTATTTTTGGGTTTTCCATTAATGCCAAAGAGGCAGGACTATATGCCAGAGAGATTTTCCGTTTTATAGAGCAATACACTCGTTATTCAGAAATGCTGTTAGCAGATATGCTTAATAATCAATATCCTTTTATTGTATCGGATTATCCTGTTGCAAGCAAAACTGGTTGGACTAGTTTCCGGGCTTGGCATGATGTGGCAATTGTGTTTGCTGATTCCCCATATATTTTAGTTATACTTACAGAGCGTGGTGGCTGGGTAGAAAGTGACTTCAATGATTTCAAAGAAATATCCATGGCTTTTCAAGAGTTTAATGAAACATGGTTTCACAGCCACACAAATAGGTATTGTTATTCTTTTCTCAATTTTATCCATTAGGGTGTAGTTGGATAATGTTTTAATTGTTAAAATATGTATGTAACAAAGTTTTATTTCAAAGCAAAGGTTTACAGATATGTAAAAAAGGGTATTTAATATGATAGCAGTAAATAATTCAGCAGTAAAAAGGGAATTTGAAGAGTATTGTGATCGGGCAACAGAGGACAAAGAAATAATTGTTGTAAGAAGAAAAAACGAAAAGAATGTAGTTCTAATTAGCTTTGACATGTATGATCAAATGAAAAGTGAATTTAAATGGTAGGTTTTTTAGTCGCTGCTTGCTTCTATGCTATTAGTCTGGTGTACTAGGTTTCTTGTATACTTCATTGTCTGACGTGTATGTAAGACTTTACACAATTTATACTCCTTGCTTTGACCTATAGGAAATAAGAGTTTTATTTACACATACATCTTATTGCAAATAAGAAACATAGCTACATTAAACTAATAGCATAGAAGTGGGCAGTGATTAGCCTGTATCGGCATATTGTACTGAAAAATACACAAGGAATCCTATTGTATACAGATATTCCATGGGTTATAATATTTGATGAAAGTAGTATCGGATTTATAAGTTGAATATTATACGAAAGGTGGCTAATTTATGGGATTCATTGATGTAATTAAAGAAAAAGCAAAAGCAAATTTACAAACCATAGTTTTGCCGGAAACAAAGGATATCAGAACCTATCAAGCTGCTGCTACTGTTCTTAAAGAAGGAACAGCGAAAATAGTATTAATAGGCAGTCAAGAAGAGATTGAAATACACTCAGGTGAGATTGATGTTACAGGTGCAACCATTATTGATCCAGCCAAAAATGAAAAGACGGCTGAATATATTGAGAGGTTAGTTGAACTTCGTAAAAACAAAGGTTTAACAGAGGAACAAGCAAAGGACTTATTATTAAATAACTATCTTTATTACGGTGTTATGATGGTGAAAATGGGGGATGCGGATGGAATGGTTGCAGGGGCAAGCCACTCAACTGCAGATGTGTTGCGCCCAAGTCTACAAATTTTAAAGACAAAACCAGGTGCAAAACTTGTATCATCATTTTTTGTTATGGTTGTTCCAGACTGCGATTTAGGGGAAAACGGAACTTTTGTATTTACTGACTGTGGTTTAGAGCAAAACCCTGATGCAGAGAAATTGGCTAACATTGCTGTTTCAGCGGCAGAATCCTTTGAATCCCTAGTTGGAAGTCAAGCAAGAGTTGCTATGCTTTCTCATTCATCAAAAGGAAGTGCTAAGCATCCTGATGTAGATAAGGTAGTGGAAGCTACAAGAATCGCAAAAGAATTGGCTCCTGGTGTAAGTATAGATGGTGAGCTTCAATTAGACGCTGCCATTGTTCCAGCAATTGGAAGCTCGAAAGCACCGGATAGTAAAGTTGCTGGTAAAGCAAATGTTTTAGTATTTCCAGATTTGGATTCAGGTAACATTGGTTACAAATTAGTGGAAAGATTGGCTAAGGCAGAGGCGTATGGCCCTATGACTCAAGGCATTGCTGCTCCTGTAAATGATTTATCAAGAGGCTGTAGTGCCGATGATATTGCTGGTGTTGTAGCCATTACGGCAGTACAAGCACAAAATAAATAAATTTATATTCATTCACATCAGGAGAGATTTAATTTTCTCCTGGTGTGTTATGTTTTGCACTAAAGGTGTGAAGAAACTAAAGTAAAAACAAAGGAATAATATTGGAGGAAAAAGTTTAATGAATGTATTAGTTATTAATTGTGGTAGTTCATCACTAAAGTTTCAGCTAATTGCTTCTGACACAGAAAATGTATTAGCAAAAGGAATCTGCGAAAGAATAGGAATTGATGGTATATTGGTTTACCAACCTGAAGATGGAGAAAAACAAAAGCTAGAAAAGCCAATGCCAACTCATGTGGAAGCTATTCAATATGTTATTGAAGCCTTGACAGATCCTAAAACAGGAGTAGTTAGAAGTCTTAGTGAAATTAATGCAGTGGGGCACCGTGTTGTTCATGGTGGAGAGAATTTTGCATCTTCGGTTTTAATTGATGCAGAAGTTAAAAAAGCCATTGAAGAGTGTAGTGATTTAGCACCTTTACATAATCCAGCAAACCTAATCGGTATTGATGCATGTGGTAAGCTTATGCCAGAGACTCCTATGGTTGCTGTTTTTGATACAGCTTTCCATCAAACCATACCTGAAGCTGCTTATATGTATGGATTACCTTATGAATACTATGAGAAGTATAAAGTAAGACGCTATGGATTCCATGGAACAAGTCATAGTTTTGTATCTCGTAGAGTGGCGGAATTACTTGGAAAGTCTTTTGAAGAGGTTAAGACCATTGTATGCCACCTTGGGAATGGCTCAAGTGTATGCGCTGTTAAGAATGGAAAGTCTGTTGATACTTCTATGGGATTAACTCCTTTAGAAGGTCTGATAATGGGAACCCGTTCAGGTGATTTAGACCCAGCAATTATTGAATATATTGCAGGAAAAGAAAACTTGTCAGTAAGTGAAGTGTTAAATGTGCTAAACAAAAAATCAGGAGTGCTAGGCTTATCCAAAGTATCTAGTGATTTTAGAGATTTATGGGATGCTGCAGGTAATGGAAACGAAAGAGCAAAAGTTGCCCTAGAGGTATTTGGTTATCGAGTAGCAAAATATGTAGGTTCTTATGTTGCTGCTATGAATGGAGTAGACGCGATTACCTTTACAGCAGGAGTTGGCGAAAACGATATTGGTACCAGAAAAATCATTTGTGGCTACTTAGATTACTTAGGCATTACAATTGATGAAGAAAAGAATAACTCAAGAGGAACAGAAATGATGATTTCTACCCTTGATTCAAAAGTTAAGGTCTTTGTTGTTCCAACTAATGAAGAGCTCGCTATTGCTAGAGAAACCGTAGCAATAGTAAAGTAACAATAAGCTAATAATAACAATTTGAAAATAATACCCTTGCAGATAAACATCATAGATTGTATAGTGATACATAAGTGATGAATATGCAAACTAGCCCTCATCACAAGGTGGGGGCTTTACTTTGATATAAAATATGGTGTGTAAGGTAACTTAAAGGAGTCCCAAATTAATGAAAATTTATAAGCTACATGAAAACAATATACCTAATGTTGCAAAGCTAATGAGTACAATACAGCCAGCATTTTGGAACTATCAAGGAGCTATGAAGCAACTAGGTGGCACAAAGGAATCCATAAAGACTGTTGGTTGGTTTATTGGAGAAGATGAAGTCCATCCAAAAGGATGGGTGCTTTGTCGTGAGTTAGTGCTTTACAAAACCATTGAACTTGAATGTTGTGGTTTTGATGAGGATGGTGTTTTTCTTAGTGAGCATAAATTGGAGTCTTTATTTGATATAATCTGTGAGTATGCTAAAGAAAAAGGATATTTATCCTTTAAAACAACAATGGGTTCTCAGCAATTCAATATCCACAAAAGAGTGCTTGGAAATATAGGTGATGAAATAAATAATCTTGAAGCAGATAACAGAATTGATTATGACTGGTTACTAGACTATGGATTTAAAGTCATAGGTATTCAACCTAATGCTTATGGAGAAAAGTTTCACTGTATAATGCTGTCAAAGGATTTGAGGAGTTAGCTTTACAAAATCAAGGACTTGATTTGACTGCTTAAATATGCTAAAATCATGCTAGTTCAAAATTAACTTTATAACAGAGAATGAGATGTCCCCCTCCCCCAAACGGTAGCGTAGGTGGTGGGCAACAAACCTCACTGAGGAGGGGTACAATCTCCTTCTCAGTTATAACCGCCGGCGGATGGCAGAGATTTGTGCTTACAGCATCGCAGAGCTGACGCAAATCTCGCCCAAGAACGCCAAGGCGTACTTGAATATAAAGGCTATGACCGTGCATAGTAGAGAAGCATTTTCTATCAGAGAGAGAAAATCAAAGGCTGAAAATTTTCTTTAGTTCAAATGTAATCGAAATTCACACGCGAGCTGCGTCCTTGAAGTTGAGTAGGGGACGACGTATGTTGTACGTTACACAATTTCGAGTGCTTGCATATTTTTGCAGGAATTAGGGTGGTACCGCGAAAAATATTTCGTCCCTTTGTGGGGGCGATTTTTTTGATTTTCAAATCTGCATATGGGTAAAATACTATTTCTACTAGCTAAAGCAAGAAAATAATATACAAAAGGAGAGGACTTATGAAGGAAAAGTTACAAGCTATTAAGGAAGAAGCAATCAGACTGATTGAGGAATCAGTAACCCCAGAAGTCTTAAATGATGTTAGGGTTAAATTTCTTGGCAAAAAGGGCGAATTAACAGCGGTGCTAAAAGGAATGAAAGATGTTCCGGCAGAAGAGCGTCCTAAGTTTGGACAGGTTGTTAATGATGTTAGAGAGAGTATCGAAAAAGCATTAGATGAAAAGAAAGAAGAGTTAGCAAAAACCATATTGGAGGAAAGATTAAAGAACGAAGTTATCGATGTGACTTTGCCATCAAATAAAAAGAAGCTTGGCCATCGGCATCCAAACACATTGGCTTTAGAAGAGGTTGCACGTATATTTGTTGGTATGGGCTATGAAGTAGTTGAAGGGCCTGAAATAGAATATGACTTATATAACTTTGAAAAGTTGAATATTCCTGCAGATCATCCAGCTAAAGATGAGCAAGACACATTTTATATTAATAAAGAGATTGTCCTTAGAACTCATACATCACCTGTACAAGCTAGAGTTATGGAGCGAGGCAACTTTCCTATTAGAATAATTGTTCCAGGGCGAGTATTTCGCTCAGATGAGGTGGATGCTACCCATTCGCCATCATTTCACCAAATAGAAGGTCTGGTAGTAGATAAAAATGTATCCTTCTCAGACTTAAAAGGTACTTTGGAAGTATTTGCAAAAGAACTATTTGGACCTGAAACAAAAACTAAGTTTCGTCCTCATCACTTTCAATTTACAGAACCAAGTGCAGAAGTGGATGTAAGTTGTTTTAAATGTGGAGGTGATGGCTGTCGTTTTTGTAAAGGTACAGGTTGGATTGAAATATTAGGTTGCGGTTCGGTTCATCCACGAGTATTAGAAATGTGTGGGATAGATCCAGAAGAATATAGTGGGTTTGCCTTTGGTATGGGTCTTGAACGAATTGCACTTTTAAAATATGAGATTGATGACATGAGATTGCTGTACGAAAACGATGTTAGGTTTTTAAACCAGTTTTAGCGCAAGCTTAAGCCATGGAATTGAAAGGAATTAACCGATGCAAGCTTGTTTGCATAAGGTTAAATTCCCTTTCAATTATACGGCGTAGCCGTAAAGCGAGATGAACGAAGTGAAATCGAGCTTAGCATGGCAGCAAGCCAATCGTTAATAGTAAAATACTAAGTGAAGTGAATTAAGAAAAGGAGTTTGCAAATATGAAAACACCATTATCATGGATTAAATGTTATGTACCTGATTTGGATGTCACAATTAAGGAATATGTAGATGGCATGACACTATCAGGAACAAATGTTGAAGGTTACGAGGTTCTTGATGAAAATTTAGATAAAATCTTTGTTGGAGAAATTAAGAAGATAGATAAACATCCTGATGCTGATAAACTATTGGTTTGCCAGGTTGATATTGGAGAAGAGGTGGTTCAAATTGTTACTGGAGCCACTAATGTTAGCGAAGGGGATAAAGTACCTGTGGTATTAGATGGCGGAAGAATAGCTGCCAATAAAGAAGGGCTTAAAGCCAAAGGTGGCATGGAAATTAAGAGTGGGAAACTTCGAGGAGTGGAAAGCTTTGGCATGATGTGCTCCATTGAGGAGTTTGGCAGTACTTCAGAAATGTATCCTGAGGCACCAGAAGGTGGCATCTATATCTTCCCAAATGATGCTACAGTAGGAGCTGATGCTATTGAAGCATTAGGTTTTCGTGATGTAGTTTTTGAGTATGAAGTTACATCTAACAGAGTGGATTGCTTTAGTGTAAATGGAATCGCAAGAGAAGTAGCTGCAACCTTTAATAAACCTTATCATCCTATTATAGTCAAGAAAACAGGCAATAACGATGATGTAAATGATTATGTCAAAGTGGAGGTTGAAAACCCTGACTTATGCCCAAGGTTTTTAGCTAGAGCTATTAAGAATGTAAAGATTGCTCCATCTCCAAAGTGGTTACAAATTAGACTGGCTTCTTTAGGCATTCGTCCAATTAGCAATATAGTTGATATTACCAACTATGTCATGGAGGAGTTTGGACAGCCCATGCATGCTTATAATCTAGATAAAATAGCCGGGCAAAAAATAGTTGTCAAAACAGCCAAAAAAGGTGATACCTTTACAACTTTAGATGGGGTTGTAAGGAATCTGGACGAAGAAATATTAATGATTTGTGATGATGAAAAGCCTATTGGTATTGCTGGAATTATGGGTGGTGAAAATACCATGATAACAGATGATGTTTCTACTATGGCTTTAGAGGTTGCTAATTTTGATGGTGTAAATATTAGAAGGTCAAGTAAGAAATTGGCACTTAGAACTGATGCATCAGGCAAATTTGAAAAAGGATTAGATCCCCACAATGCAGTAGCTGCAATGAACAGAGCATGTGAATTAATTGAAGAACTAGGGGCTGGAGAAATTGTAGGGGGAATGGTGGATGTTTCTGTAGACCTTAAAGAGCCTATTAAAATTCCATTTAATTATGAGAAAATCAATGAGTTATTAGGCACAAGCTTGGCTAGAGATGAAATGCTAGAATTACTAGCTAGAGTGGAGTTATACCTTGATAGTGAGGAAGAAAGCATAGTAGTGCCAACTTTTAGATCTGACATTGAAAGATGGGCTGATTTAGCTGAAGAGGTGGCCAGATTTTATGGCTATGATAAGATTCCTAGTACATTGCCACAAGGGCAACCTACTATGGGTAAATTGCCATTTGACCTTAGAGTGCAGGAAGTTGCCAGGGATGTGGCTGAGCGCTTTGGATTTAGTGAGGCTATGAGTTACTCTTTTGAAAGTCCTAAAGTATTTGACAAGCTACTGCTACCAGATGACTCACCACTTAGAAATGCCATTGAGATTTCTAATCCTTTAGGTGAAGATTATAGTGTAATGCGTACTTTAACTTTAAATGGAATCTTAACCTCATTAGGAACCAATTATAAAAGGCGAAACAAAAGTGTAAGTTTGTATGAGCTTGGAAAGGTATACTTAGCTGATAAGTTGCCTTTAGAAAAGCTTCCTGATGAGAGAGTTCAATTTACATTAGGATTTTATGGTGATGGTGATTTTTTCAGTATGAAAGGGGTTATTGAGGAGCTCTTTAAAAGACTTGGATTGTATAGTGTAGATAATTATGGTAGAAAAGAGAAATATAATAGTGATTCTAACAAACCATTTTTGCATCCAGGCCGCCAAAGTGATATTATATATAACGGAGAAACAGTGGGCTATTTAGGAGAAGTTCATCCCCTAGTTGCTGATAGCTATGGAATAGGAGAGTCCGCTTATTTAGCTGTTTTAGATATGCCTATGATTGTCTCTTATGCTACATTTGATAGAAAGCATCAGGATGTACCAAGGTATCCTTCCATTACTAGAGATATTAGTATGACTATTGGAAAAGAAGTTCCTGTTGGAGAAATCGAAACCATTATAGAAAAAATGGGAGGCTCATATTTAGAAAGCTTCAGCTTATTTGACGTATATGAAGGTTCTCAAATTAAAGAAGGATTAAAGTCTGTAGCTTACTCTATAGTTTTTAGAGCCAAAGATAAGACCTTGGAGGATAGTGAGATAAAGGGAGCCATGGATGATATTCTTAAAGGGCTAGAAGGTTTAGGAGCAAAGCTTAGAGAGTAGGAGAAAATTAGAAAAGAGGATATTATGAAAACCAGTGATTTTTATTATGAACTACCAGAAGAGCTAATAGCTCAAGACCCCTTGGAAAATAGGTCTGGATCTCGCTTACTTAGACTAGATAGAAAGACAGGGGAAATTACCCATGGGAACTTTACAGATATTATTGATTATCTAAATCCAGGAGATTGTATTGTAGTAAATGACACTAAAGTTATTCCTGCCCGCTTAATTGGTGCTACAAAAGAGACAAAGAGCAAGATTGAGATTCTACTTTTAAATCGAGGAGAAAACAATACCTGGGAGACCTTGGTTAAACCAGGCAAAAAAGCTAAAATCGGAACCAAAATATCCTTTGGAGATGGATTGTTAGTTGGTGAAGTAGTTGATATTGTTGAAGAAGGTAATCGAATGATTCGCTTTGACTTCCAAGGCATTTTCGAGGAAGTGTTAAATGAACTGGGAGAAATGCCTTTACCTCCATACATCAAGCATCAGCTAAAAGATAAGGATAGATATAACACAGTTTATGCCACCAATGAAGGTTCAGCAGCGGCTCCTACAGCAGGTTTACATTTTACTAAGGAAATAATGGGCCAGTTGGAAAAGAAGGGCATAGATATAGCTACTATTACTTTACATGTGGGTCTTGGTACTTTTAGACCAGTTAAAGTGGAAGACGTAACAAAGCATCATATGCATTCAGAAGTTTATGCAGTTGATGAGGAGGCCGCTAGGAAGATTAATAAGGCCAAAGAAAGTGGCAATAGAGTAATTTGTGTTGGAACCACTAGTTGTCGAACTTTGGAAGCTGTAGCTAAGGATTACGGTAAAGTAGTAGCGTGTACAGGTGCTACAGAGATTTTTATATATCCAGGATTTGACTTTAAAGTTATGGATGGGCTACTTACTAATTTCCATCTACCTGAATCAACCTTAATAATGTTAGTTTCTGCCTTTACTACTAGAGAAATCATTCTTAAGGCATATAACGAGGCTGTAAAAGAGCGATACAGATTCTTTAGTTTTGGAGATGCAATGCTTTTGATATAATACCCATTATGGTTGAATTACAAAAATATGTGATGAGACATTTTAGAGGAGACACAATTTAAATGAAATTAATTTTTAGATTATTTAAAATGGCTAGGCCTTGGTATGGATATTTGGCTATAGCCACTATAGCACTGCTAATAACTTCAGGAGTCAATCTGGCTGCACCTGAAGTTATTAGACGTGTAATTAGTATTATGGAGGTTGATGGCTTTCCAGGTTCTGCTGGAAATGTCACTAATTTGGCTTTAATTTTGCTTTTGCTATTTGCAATTAGAGCAGTATGCCAGTTTTTGACCAGCTATCTTTCCCACATAGGATCATGGCGATTGGTTATGCATGTTCGTAACTTGCTTTATGAACATTTTCAAAAATTGCCTATGAGTTATTACAATGACAAGCAGACAGGGCAATTAATGTCTCGGGTAATTAATGATTCGGATACTTTTGAAGATATGATGGCCCATGCAATACCTGATTTTGTTACCAATGCAGTTACCCTAGTAGGTGTATTTATTATCTTACTTACAATTAACCCTCAATTAGCATTGTTGGTTTTAATTCCAATCCCCTTTATTTCTTTTTCAGGGGTTATCATTAAGAGGATGCGAAAGCAGTTTGCCGATTCTCAAAAATATCTCTCAGAGTTAAACGGAATACTCCAAGACAATTTTTCTGGAATTAAAGAAATTCAGGTTTTCAACAAACAAGAATATGAAGCAGAAAGAGTTAGAGATAAGGTCAGAGTACATGGTGTTGCATTAATTAGAGCTTTGTTTTATGTGGGAGTGTTTAATCCTATTGTAGGTTTCTTGACTGCTCTAGGGACTGTAATTGTCCTTATTGCGGTGCCATCACTTACTGTGAATTTAAACCTAAGTATAGCCGATGTAGTAGCATTTTTATTGTACCTAAATCTTCTTTATGCACCTGTTCTACAAATTGCTCGCCTGGTTGAAGATATTCAAAGAGCTTTGGCTGGGGCAGAGCGTGTATTTGAAGTGTTAGATACAGAGCCAGAAATAAAAGATAGTGACGAATCAATTAAGGTAGGAAGATTGTCAGGGCAGATTAGTTTTGAGAATGTGTCTTTTTCATATCAAGACGACCAACCTGTTTTATCTGACATAAGTTTTGATTTGAAACCAGGTAAAATGTTGGCAATTGTTGGCCCAACAGGAGTTGGGAAGACCACCATATCGTCATTAATAACTAGATTTTATGAGCCAAATAGTGGAAAGATTACAATGGACGGAATTGACATTAAGGATATGACATTAGGAAGTTTGCGTAGTCAGTTAAGCTTAGTGTTACAAGATGTGTTCCTATTTAACGGTACCATTAGAGACAATATTGCATATGGTTCTGAAGGGGTTACCCTTAAAGACATAAAAGAAGCAGCTAAAACTGCTAATATTGATGAATATATTGAATCTCTTCCTGAAGGATATGACACTGTAATAGGAGAGAGAGGTATGAGGCTTTCAGGGGGGCAAAAGCAACGTATTTCCATTGCTAGGTCAGTTTTGCGGGATTCTCCAATACTTATTTTAGATGAAGCCACTTCTGCAGTAGATACAGAAACAGAACGAGAAATTCAAAAAGCCATTAATTCAATTGCTGGAACAAAAACATTGGTTATTATTGCCCATCGCTTATCCACCATTAGGAAAGCAGATGAAATAATTGTGTTAGAAGATGGAAAAGTAGCAGAGCAAGGGAACCATGAAGAACTTGTGGAAAAAAATGGTATTTATGGTAGGTTACATGCAATTCAAAAATAACTGTTAAGATATTTTATGATATGCCAATCGTTCACCATTCCTAGTTGGATAAAGAACCTTTCCACAGTAAATATAGTTATTTTTTTTCAATAGATGAGCCATGGGCTGATTATCCTTATGGGTGTCAATGCGGATGTTGCCAAATTTTTGCCAACACCAGTCTAGCAAAAACTGACCAACACCTTTTCCTGTTGACGAAGTTGCACACCTATGGATGACAGCGTATGGCTCATTATTTAGCCATTTACCATCTATATTGTCATATACGTCTTTTTGAACGTTTTCTTTGAAAACAAACACACCTACAACGTTATTGTCTTTGTCGATGATTACATAACCATCCTTTTCTATATCTCCCTTTACTAATTCAAGAGATGGATATCCATCTATCCATTGGTGGGGATTGCCATTTTCAGCCATGAATACCCTAGCCTTTGCATATATATCCATTATTGCTTCTATATCGCTTTCTTTTGTTCGTCGAACTATCATAATGTATCTATCTTCCTTTGTATGTAATTTCCTACTGAAATATAGCCTCGGTTGGCTGGTACTTTATAGGGCATAGACGTTGATTTGCAGATGAACAAGTCAGGATCACTGACCCATAGCGTATCGGTTGAGTGAATCTCGCGCCAAGTTCGCCGAGGCGTACTTGAATTAGTAGAATACTTGTTGATTTCTGCGACACTTATCATAACACGTAATCCTCTTTACATCAAGACTTGACAACAAATTGTTGTTCACCAAAAATTAAAAATTCGTGTTCAGAAAAATGCTAGTAGACTAAATCGTGAAAAGGTGGTATACTGTTTCTTAATACCTTTGAAAGGAGACGGATGAATGGTCGTTTTTGACAATATCTCCAAATCTTTTGGAAATAATATGGTTATCCAAAACCTAAGTTTAAATATAAAGCGAGGGCAATTTACAGTACTTATTGGCCCTAGTGGTTGCGGAAAAACCACCTCCCTTAGAATGATTAATCGTCTAATTGAACCTACATCAGGTACAATTCTCGTTGATGACCAAGACATTTCTAAAGTTAACCCTGTGGATTTGCGCAGAGGCATTGGATATGTAATACAACAAATAGGTCTTTTCCCAAATATGACTATTGAGCAAAATATAGAAGTTGTACCTAAGCTACTAGGATGGCCTAAGGAAAAAAGGAGCGAAAGAGTACGGGAACTACTTCAAATGGTAGGGATGAATCCTATGCAGTATTGCAACAGATATCCTTCAGAGCTAAGTGGTGGACAACAACAACGTGTTGGTGTGCTTAGAGCTTTGGCAGTATCTCCACCACTTCTTTTAATGGATGAACCATTCGGTGCTCTGGACCCTATTACAAGAGAAACATTACAAGACGAACTTAAAAAACTGCAGACAGACCTTGGAATAACAATTGTGTTTGTAACCCATGACATAGACGAAGCTGTTAAGCTTGCCGATGTTATTGTTTTGATGAAAGATGGCAAGGTTATACAAGAGGGCTCACCTGAAGAACTATTATCAAATCCAGCAGGTGATTTTGTTCGAGAATTTATTGGTAAAAAGAGGCTTCGTGTAAATTACGATGTTGACCTTGTACGTGAAATAATGAACTCTAAGGTATTTACTGTTACGAAAAGCAAGGGATTTGCTGAATCTATTGCTCTTATGCGCCAACAAAATGTTGACTCACTTATTGTTACTGATGACGATGGATGCTTAGAAGGTGTTTTGCCGGTTGAAGCTTTAAGAGATGTGGCAGGTGGCAAGGTTATTACTAATATTGGTGAGCTTGAGCTTCATAAGGTGCCTACTGTAAACATGAATGCACAAGCAAAAGAGGCTTTTGATACAATTTTGTCAGAGAGACTACCTTATTTGATTGTAGTGGATGGCAAGAATCGGGTAAGAGGATTAGTTACTAAAACAAGCCTAGTTAAGGCTTTGGCTGGCGTTGTGTGGGGGGAAATTGCTGATGATTAACAATTTTTTCTTGGTACTTGAAGATAATTGGGAACGTCTAGTAGCGGCATTTAACGGCCATGTGCAAATGGCCTTGACTGCAGTACTGCTAGGGTCTTTAATTGCAATTCCTTTAGGAATTATTCTTACACGTTGTCCAAGAATGGGTAAAAAAATCATAGCTGTAATAAGTATCTTACAGACTGTACCTAGTATGGTTATGTTTGGATTACTTTTGCCTTTTACTGGAATAGGTCGCACAACGGCTATTGTTGTTTTGACCCTGTATTCTATTTTGCCTATTCTTAGAAATACATACACCGGTATATCAGATGTTGACAAGAGTTATGTGGAAGCTGCTAAAGGAATGGGGATGAATGGAAAGCAGGTTTTAACCCGTGTAGAGTTACCCATCGCCTTGCCTGTTATTGTGACAGGTATTCGTATATCGAGTGTTTATATAATTAGTTGGGCTACTGTAGCAACAATTGTTGGCGGTGGCGGTTTAGGAGATATAATATTTATTGGCTTTGCCCGCCATAATCACGCTATGATTTTAATGGGTGCAATTCCGGCAAGTCTATTGGCCATTACAACTAGTTTTGTTATAGGACGAATCGCTAAGGCAGTTACTCCTAGGGGGCTACGTCGGGAAAGAACAAGTTAAAGGAGACCAAGTATGATTATTGCAGATACAAGTGAAATTATTCAGCGAATTTTGGTACACTTTCAAATTTCAGTTACTGGCGTTGCCTTTGCTACTATTGTGGGAATGTTTATTGGGATTGTTCTCACACATTTTCCCAAGGCGGCTACTCCAGCTATTAGTGTAATTGAAGTATTCCAAACCATACCATCTTTAGCCATGCTTTCTATCTTACTTATCTTTTTAGGGCTTGGAAACAATACGGCTATTATGGCTATATTCTTTTATTCATTGTTACCGATAGTGCGAAATACTCATGCCGGTATACTTTCTGTGGAACCAGCTTTATTAGAAGCAGGGCGTGGTATGGGAATGAGTGGGCTACAGGTATTATTCAAGGTTAAAATACCAAATGCTATTCCTGTTATTGTATCAGGACTTCGTATATCCTTAATTACTGCTTACGGTATCGTTACCATTTCTGTATTAGTAGGTGGTGGTGGACTTGGTAGGTTTGTATATAGAGGAATTCAGATGCAGAACATGGGTGTTATGTTGACCGGTGCCATACCAATAGCGGCAATGGCTTTTCTAACAGATCTTTTACTTAATCATTTAGAAAAATGGCTTAACAGACATAATAGAGAAAGGGCTACAGATTAAATTATTCCAAAGGGGGAAAGAAGAAATGAAGACAAAAATGAAGACAAAAATAATAATGACACTAGTGGTAATTCTGGCAATGCCATTCCTTTACGGCTGCGGTGGTTCGGGTGATGATGATACAATTATCTTAGCAGGCAAAATAGCGGCAGAACCGCAAATTATGACAGAGGTTTTTGCTCAGCTAATTGAAGGGAAAACCGATTTGCAAGTTGAACGAGTAATGGATCTTGCTAGTCGAATTGCTTTTGAATCCACTGTACAAGGTGAAACCCACATATATCCAGGATATACAGGGTCTTTGTTAATCAACTATCTTGAAGAAGAAATTGAACCAGGTACTACCGCTGAAGAGATTATTAGGCGAGCTGAAGTTGGAATATTAGAAAGATATGATCTGGTATTATTACCTCATGTAGGGTTCCAAAATAATTTTGGTATTGCTATTGATGGCCAGTTTTCTAGAGATAATGGAATAGTTACTCTAAGTGATTTAATTCCTTTCACTCCGGACTTGGTTTTTGGTGGTGAGCATGCCTTTTTCGATAGACCTGACGGTTTTTATGGTATGGTTGAATTATATGGTTTTAACTTTAGTGGAACGGAAATGATGGATGTAGGCTTAAAGTATCAAAGTTTTGCTCAAGGGATTATGGATGTTTTTGTTATCTATACTACCGATAGTCATATTCCGGCTCATGATATAGTAATATTAGAAGATGATCGTTCATTCTTCCCAATATACTATTTCCATCCAGTTGTCCGTAGAGATATTTTAGAACAGTTTCCAGAAATCGGAGAAGCTTTATCTGTTTTATCAGGTGTATTAACTGAAGAGGATATGATTCGTTATAATCATAAAGTGGATAGCGGCCAATTATCTGTGGCTGATGCCGCAGCTCAATTGATAGAAGAATTTAACCTACTATAAATAGTGGTGGAAACTATCTTATCTTTAAGTGGACTTTAGATATAGTTATTGCTGTAGTTTATACCGCATTTGATGGATTGTGCCCCTAGGACATCCCGTTTAATAAGGTATAAACTGTGGTGATTGATTTTGGAGGTAGCATTTTTATGCTATCTCCTTTGACATGTTTGGAAATATAACATATAATAGATAAAATTAGGAGGGAAGCGCTATGTCTGTTACAAAGGAATATGCAATGCTTAATGAAAACTTACATGCCATGGACTGGCATGCTGTTAAAGCGCCTGAAGACTATCAAGATCCTGAAATGTTATATGAAGATTTGATACAACAAGTCAACAAATACCATCCCTCCAGAGACATATCCCAAATCGAAAAAGCCTATAAAATGGCTTTAGCAGCTCATCAAGGACAAAGTAGGAAATCAGGAGAAGAATATATAATTCATCCACTGTGGGTAGGAATTATCTTAGCTGGTCTAGAAATGGACAAGGAAACTATTTTAGCAGGGATTCTTCACGATGCAGTTGAAGATACTTCTATGACCTTAGAAGAAGTAGCTGAAGGCTTTGGAGATGACGTTGCTCAATTAGTAGATGGAGTAACAAAACTAAACAAGCTTGCCTATTCCCATGACAAGTTAGAACTTCAGGCAGAAAATCTACGAAAGATGTTTTTGGCTATGGCAAAAGATATCCGTGTAATTATTATTAAGCTTGCTGATAGACTTCATAACATGCGAACTTTGGATTTTATGACCGAGGAAAAGCAAAGGGAAAAAGCAAAAGAAACCATGGATATCTATGCTCCCTTAGCACAGCGACTGGGGATATCTAAAATCAAGATTGAACTGGATGATTTAGCATTAAAATATTACGAACCTGAAAAATATTATAATCTGGTAAAAGAGCTAAATGAGCGCAAAACCGAACGAGAGGAATTTGTCCAACAGGTTGTTGGCACCATTAAAAGCCAGCTTGATGAAGGTGAAGTAGAAGCTTTAGTATATGGTCGAGTTAAGCACTTATTTAGCATTTATCGCAAAATGATTAATAAAAACAGAGCGTTAGATCAAGTATATGATTTGTTTGCTGTTAGAATTATTGTACAAAGTGTGAAAGATTGTTATGCCGCTCTTGGAATAATCCATGAAATATTCACACCAGTGCCAGGACGTTTCAAAGACTATATTGCTATGCCTAAAATAAACATGTATCAGTCTTTGCACACTACTCTAATGAGCCAAATTGGACAGCCTTTTGAGATTCAAATACGAACTGAGGATATGCATAAAACCGCAGAATTTGGAATTGCTGCTCACTGGAAGTATAAAGCAGGAGACAAGGGCGAAAGTAATGAGGTTAGAGAAGAAGAAAAGCTTACCTGGCTACGACAGATTCTGGAATGGCAAAGAGACATGTCGGATAATAAAGAGTTTCTAAGTTCTCTAAAGGGTGATTTGGATTTATTTTCCGAAGATGTTTATTGCTTTACTCCAAATGGAGATGTAAAAAGTTTACCAAATGGTTCTACACCAATAGATTTTGCATATTTAATTCATAGTGCTGTTGGTAACAAAATGGTTGGCGCTAAAGTAAATGGAAGATTAGTTCAGATTGACTATAAAATTAAGAATGGTGATAGAATAGAAATATTAACCTCCCAAAATTCTAGGGGACCTAGTCGAGACTGGCTTAATATTGTTAAAAGCGCTCAAGCAAGAAGTAAAATAAACCAATGGTTTAAACAACAATACAAAGAAGAAAATATTGTTCACGGTAAAGAAATGCTTGCATCCTATGCTAAATCAAAGAAAATTAAACTTTCCGATATAACCAAGACGAAGTATATGGAAAGTGTCATGAAAAAATATGGCTTTAGAGATTGGAATGCTGTATTAGCTGCAATAGGTCATGGAGGCATTAAGGAAGGACAAGTAGTAAACCGCCTTTATGAAGAATACAAAAAGGAACATAAGGTAGAACTAACTGATGAAATAATACTAGAGAGAGCATCTGGAATAAATCAAAACATTGTGCATATTGGAAAATCCAAAAGTGGCATTGTTGTAAAAGGTATAGACGATTTAGCAGTACGTTTTTCAAAGTGCTGTAATGCGTTGCCAGGAGATGAAATTGTCGGCTTTGTAACAAGAGGACGAGGAATGTCAATTCATCGCACTGATTGCTTAAACATCCTTCATCTATCAGATACAGAAAGAGAAAGATTAGTTGCTGCTGAATGGGAAGATTCGGTTATTGAAGATGGGACAGGCAAGTATCTGTCAGAAATAAATGTGTACACTGTTGATAGACAAGGGATGTTGCTTAGTATAACCAAGGTGTTTACAGAAAATAAAATTGATGTAAAAAGTATGAATATTAGAAGTAGTAAAAAAGGATTGGTAACAGTTGAGTTAGGTTTTATTGTTAATGATAAGGCTGAACTTGCCAGAATAATTGATAAAATCAGACAGATTGATGGAGTTGTAGATATTGAAAGGGCGGTGGGTTAATTATGATTGGGGAACAACTTACCTTTAATTCAAAGGACGGAAAGTGTTTAGTAGAGAAATTTGTTCTTGGAATGGTGGGAACAAATTGTTACATTGTATCAAATTGTATTACTAAAGAATGTTTTATAGTTGACCTGGCTACTTATTCCAAGGAAATGGTTAGCTATATTAAGAGAGCAGGATATATTGTTAAAGGTATACTACTTACTCATGGCCACTATGATCATATAATGGGAACAGAAGGATTTGTAGGTGATTTTCCAACAACAGTTTTTGCTCATGAATGTGAAAAGGAATTCTTGATGGATCCTACATTAAATCTATCTATTAGAGTGGAAGAATATGTTGTTGAAGAAGTGGATTGTCTAAAAGATGGCCAAGTATTAAATATAGCTGGTTTCGAAGTGAAAGCAATTCATACTCCTGGCCATACTCCAGGAGGGTGTTGCTACTATTTACCAGCAGAAGGTATTTTGTTTACAGGGGATACGCTGTTTTTAAGGTCTATTGGGCGTACAGATTTTCCATATGGTAATCATGAGGTTTTAATTGAATCAATTAAACAAAAATTATTGGTTCTACCTGAGGATACCCATGTATATCCAGGTCACGCAGGTAAGACTTATATTAAAGTCGAAAAATATGAAAACCCCTATGTTAAATAGAATAATTCACAAACTAAAAGGCGTACTTGAAAGATGAGATATAAAATGATTAAGATTTGCTACAAAGATACTGCCTATGGAACCAGTGTATTTCATTTGGCAAAAGCTTTTTTTCCAAATGTGGAAGTAAGTCAGCAGGTTGACATAGAGCAAGAACCTTTGATTAGAATCGAATTAAACGAAGGTACTTGCTTTTCCATTTGTGTAAAGGATATATATAGCTTTGGTATCACTAACGAACCAGATAAAATAAGAAATTTCATCCTAAGAAAGACTTATGACTTTTTAAAGGGGGAAACCAACACAACCTTGCCTTGGGGTGTCTTAACAGGAGTTCGCCCTACTAAACTTGCTATGAGTTCATTGAATAATATGGGGCGGAAATTAGCTATAGAAAAGCTTTGTCTAGACTATCTTGTGTCAAAAGAAAAGGCAGAGCTGGCAGTTGATGTTGCCATAAAAGAAAGTGATATTATTAGCAATCTTGATTTAACAGATGGTTTCAGTTTATATGTAAATATTCCATTTTGTCCTAGTATATGTTCATATTGTTCTTTTGGCAGTACTAATATAAACAAATGGATCGATAAAGCGGATGACTATGTAAAGGCTTTGAGTAATGAAATTAAGATGTTAGGAGAACTCGCAAGGGGAAGGTTTGTAAACTCTATATATATTGGAGGCGGTACTCCAACCTCATTAAGGGTTGAGCAACTTAATGAAATACTAAGAGCAATTGATATGTCATTTTCTAAGGATAAATTAATTGAATATACTCTTGAAGCAGGTCGAGCAGATACAATAACTAGAGACAAACTTAGATTATTAAAGAAATACCCTATTACCAGAATATCCATTAATCCTCAAACTATGCAACAAGATACCTTGGATCGAATTGGACGTAGTCATAAAATTGGTGATGTAATTGATGCATTTAATATGGCAAGAGACGAAGGTTATAATAATATTAATATGGATATAATTGTTGGGTTACCTGGTGAAACCCTAGTAGATGTAGATAAAACCTTGTCATATATAAAAGCGCTAAGTCCTGATAGCTTAACAGTTCATTCTTTGGCTGTTAAAAGAGCCAGCAAATATAAAGAAGAAAAGTGTCATCAAAAACCACATGTACATGATGATTGTTGTGAAGATGTAAAAGTGGCTGATGGTGAGAAACTAAGGAGTTTTGACCATATGGAAGATATGCTTAAGTTGTGTTATGACTATGCCAAAAAAATGAAGATGGAGCCATATTATTTGTATCGGCAAAAGAATATAGCTGGTAATTTTGAGAACGTTGGTTTTGCTAAGGTTGACAAAGCTGGAATCTATAATATACTTATTATGGAAGAGTTGCAAACAATTTTTGCGGCAGGTGCTG
>JGI20163J26743_11538393_pt1 | contig 21984 bp, 23 predicted proteins | sample TergutCu122P1_FD_26743 | JGI IMG/M metagenome (IMG submission 26743) | reverse complement strand
GACATATTTACCTGCTCTGCATGTTCTTGTCGTACTAACCGCGAAGCCATGGGAGAAGGTTGCGGTCACCTTAAAGAGGATATGTGTATCCAAATGGGACACGCAGCGGAGTACTATATTCGTACAGGGCGTGGGCGACAGATTACTAGAGAAGAAGCTTTTGAAATAATCAAGCGAGCTGAGGAAAATGGCCTTATGCATCAAATTCCTAATATTGATGGCTCTGGAATTACCCATGCAATTTGTAATTGCTGTGGTTGTGGATGTCTATCCTTACGTACTGGAAACATGTATAAGAATGTTGATATGCTTCGCTCTAACTATGTTGCCCAGACAGATAAGGAAAAATGTACAGCCTGTGGTCAGTGTGTTGAGCACTGTCCTATGAATGCATTAAAGATGGGGCAAAAGCTTCCGTCTCAAGATGATGTTGTTGAAGACATTACCACTACTAGAACTCCTAGAAATAACGAGTGGACTGAAAAGGATTGGAATCCAGACTATCGTATTAACAGAGAAGAAACTGTTGAAACAGGTACCGCTCCTTGTAAAACAAACTGTCCAGCTCACATTGGGGTTCAAGGTTACATAAAGCTTGCGTCTCAAGGCAAATACAGAGAAGCTCTTGAACTTATTAAACAAGAAAATCCGTTTCCTGTTGTTTGCGGATACATTTGTAATCGTAGTTGTGAGGATGCTTGTACCCGCTGTGATGTAGATGACCCCATTGCTATTGATGACATTAAGAAGTTTGTTGCTATGCAGGATTTAAATAGCGACCACAGATATGTTCCTAAAAAGCGTAGAGACTTTAGCAATAAGAAAATCGCCATTATCGGAGCAGGTCCAGCAGGTTTGTCTTGTGCATATTATTTGGCAATTGATAACTATGATGTAACTGTTTTTGAAAAAGAAGAAAAACTAGGTGGAATGCTTAGTCTAGGTATCCCGTCATTTGTTCTTGAAAAAGATATTCTAGAAGCCGAAATAGCTGTACTTAATGAACTAGGTGTTAAGTTTAAAACAGGTGTAGAAGTTGGTAAAGATGTTACTCTTGATAGCCTTAGAGAAGAAGGCTTCGAAGCATTTTATGTAGCTATTGGAGCTGGAGTTGGTAAAAAACTTGGCATTGAAGGAGAAGATGCCCAAGGTGTTATCTCAGCAATAGAATTTTTGAGAGAGCTTAATCTTGATGAATCTAAGAAGGTATCAGGAAAGGTTGCTGTCATAGGTGGTGGAAATGTAGCCATTGATGCAGCAAGAGTCGCAGTGAGAGCTGGTGCTGATTCTGTAGCCATGTATTGTCTTGAAACCAAAGCAGAAATGCCAGCCCTACCAGAGGAAATTGCTGATGCTAAAAATGAAGGAATTGAAATTTATAACTCCTTGGCACCTAAGCGAATAGTTGTAGAAAATGGAAAGGTAGTTGGGCTAGAAGTAATGATTTGCCCTCAAGTATTTGATGAAAATGGGGACTTTAACCCTACGTATTGTAAAGATAGCACCACTATAATTCCATGTGACTATGTTATTCCAGCAATTGGACAAGTTATAGAGTGGGGACAATTGCTAGATGGCACTACTGCCAAACTAGATAGTATTAACCGCATTAATGTAGATGATTGGACCTATCAATCAGGCCAACCAGATGTATTTGCTGGTGGAGATGCAGTAACCGGTCCGTCCTTTGCAATTGACGCTATTGCGGCAGGCAAGCAAGGCGCTATTTCTATCCACCGCTTCGTTCATCCAGGTCAAGATTTACGCTTTGGACGTAGTCGTAGAGTATTTGCTGAACTTAATAAAGATGCAGCAATTATTGATGGTTATGACAACACACCACGTCAACGGCCAGTTCCAAAAGAAGACAAGAAGCCAACAGAAACATTCCGTAACCTAAGTGGAATCCTTACAGAAGAGCAAATTCGCAAAGAAACAGAGCGTTGCTTAGGCTGTGGGGTAACCGTTGTGGACGAGTATATGTGTGTTGGTTGTGGTATGTGTACCACCAAGTGTAAGTTTGAAGCTATTTCTCTTAAGCGTGAATATGATGGAGAAGGTGTAGCATTCCTTGAAATCAAGAAAAATATCATACCTCATATAATCAAACGTAAGCTGAAGATCAAAGTAAGAAAATTACTTGGAAGGACATAAGTATGCATGAACTAGGGATAATGTATAATATTGTAGAACGAGTAATGAGTGTAGTAGAGACCCAGGGCCTGGTAGAAGTTGAAGCCATTGTCCTTCAAGTTGGAGAAGAATCAGGAGTGGTTCCCCATTACCTTCATGCTTGTTACCCTGCTGCTGTTGATGGTACTATCTTGGAGAAAACACTTCTCGAGTTAGACCAGGTAGATGGGGATGTGTTTATGCTTAAAGAAATAAGAGCTCGATAGAGAATCGAAAAAGGTTATATGTATAATGTTGGAGTGGGGTACCCATGTATCCCACTCCAACGTTTTCCGTTATTATAATCAAACTTATCAGCCATTCACCATCCAATCATAGAAATTGGGTGAGGCGTTTTTGTCTATACTTCCATCCTCATTGAATACAACCTCCTCGACAGGGATATCACCTAAATCGCTCTGATGTCTTCTTATCATTTTAATGAAATAAAACTCATCATTGTCTATTAGGGTGTCTGCTAAGAAAAATTCAGCAAACCTAGTAGCTTCAACGTTAGCTTCTTCTAGGGGCATGGATAAAGTAGAAACTACCTCACCATCATGAACACCATTAATTAACTTTTTGCTCATACTGTGGGCAATTATAAGAATACCACCTGGTTTTATGATGGCGGCTAGCTTTTCCACAAGAGCTGGCTTATCCAGAAAGTGTGGATAAGCATTGAAGATAATAGCGGCATCCAAGGCAGGCAGTGAAGCTTCTAGAATGTCATCATTGATATATGTTATTCGATTATCAGAGAAAAATTTTTTTGCAATATTAATCATTTCTCTAGAAAGATCTATAGCAATTATCCTGGAGGGGTTAACCTTTAACAGATGTTCAAACATTACCCCTGTACCACAGCCGATGTCAGCAATTACTATGCCTGATGGCAGATCGGCTAAGGAAAGTATCTTTTCCCGAATATGGTATCTAGCTATATCGTTGTCCCAGTTAGGGGCAAGCCTATCAAAAAAAGCAGTCATATCTTTGTTCAAAATAAAATTCCTCATCTATAGTCAGCGTGGTTACATTCAAAATTAAATCATATGAAGAAAAGTTCTAGCAAGGCTATGAGATTTGCCAGGTCAAAATCAAGTGGATATATTGTTTTTGCGCTCAGTATACTCAGCCTTAATAGAACGCCTTATTGCATCCAGCTCATAAGCCATATGTCTATCAAACATATTTACAATAATGACTACGTGAGAGAGAACGTCCATCTTACAAACACCACTAAAGAGACGAGCTTTTCTAAAAGTCAGATTATCTATATATCGGATAATGTCTTCCTTTGTAACTAGTTCCAGCTTGGAAAAGCTAGGTTCTACAGAAAATGGATACATTTCAGGATTACTAAGTTTTCCCTCCTCCCATAGCTTCTGCGCTTCCTTTTCCTCATACTCTCTTCTTAAAGTGTATTCCAAAGATTCAAGTTCATAATTTATGTGTCTGTCATACATATTCGTTAGCATATATATTTGGGCAATAGCGTCAACCTTATCAACGCCACCCAATAAACCTGCTTTTTTAAAATCCAACGATACAATGTAATTAGTAATATGATCTCTTGTTATAGGATTTCCACTCATTAGTCTTTCTCCAATCCACTAAATTCCGATATTTCTCCAATGCTCCACACCGTCATGTCTCTTCTAAATCGTCTCTCCTGTGTTTCGGCCACAGCCACAATCTCATTTTCAAATAGTATAATGTCTTTGAATTTACCAAATTCTATAATAACCTCTCCACTTTCAATACATAGTAAACCTACTTCTTCATAGAGATTCAAAGCAACAATCTTATTATCAAGGGGTTCAAAAGGGGAACGGACTGGGCTGAAAGCAAGAGAGTTCCCAAAAGCGTAATATATGCCTAATGGAATGATATAGTAATCATTAACAAAATTGTAAATTGCTCTACTTGACCTCCTGCTTACCAATGCTGTTTCATTGCAAATTAACCGAAAATCTCTATATCTGCTAAAGGGAATCAACACATCTCCAGTCGTATTCATTAGCTTGTGATGATTAAAGCAAGGGCTTGTAATTCTAATTAGGCCTCGTGAATAATGTATTGAACCATAATCTGATTCAAAGGGAACGATAACCTCCCCGGTTTCGATATTAATCAAGCTTGAACCTATATTTGCACCCCACCGATTTTGCACATATATCATATTATAGTCATAGGAAGAGATACGAATTCGATCGTATTCACCAAAGGGGATAATGTATTCTCCAGTCTCAATCTCAATTAAGGCCTCTTCACCAGCAGATCTTACTGCTGCCATTCCACCGCCTAGACTTGTGACAAGAGGACTTCCAAGAGGAATAACAACTTCACCTGTATCTGCATCAATTAATCCCCACATATCATCAGTATAGCTAACTTTTCTGAAACCATCCTCGGTTTGGCCTATAAAATCATATTGCCCAAAGGGTATGGCCACTTCCCCGCCCAACTATCACCAGCCCCAAGGGGGGTATAGCGTCCAAAGGGAATGGCTTCCTCACCAGTAGTTACGTCAAATACAGCAAACTCACCATCCTGAATCACCCATGCCCAATTTTCATAGACTCGGATGGTAGAGTATTCAAGGGGTAGAATCATCTGATTAGTAGTAACGTCAATAAGACCACGTCGCCCATTAATTTCAACAGTAGCCATTGTCCTACATGGAGACGCAATAACATGATGATATCCAGAGATAGTATTTGCAAAAAACATAATAGAAACAACCACTGAAATAGTAGCAATAAGAACTGTACATAGAATGAAAATAATAAAACCCTTTGATTTAGTAAATAGTTTCATCTGTACCTCCAAACCTATTTTCCATGACTTCTCTTTACCTTGCTATAGTCTTTGTGGCGCTTATACAACTATTACAAAAGCAAAAGATAAAGCCCCGTCTATTTACCTATCGTATCAAAATTAGTTTCAAAGTACAATAGATAAGAAAACAGGAAGTTGTAAACCATAAGAAATCAGGAAGTTGCAAACCATGAAAAAGGTGTATTCAAGGATATAATAGTACAAATAACTTTACAAGCACAAGCTTCTACTGTAATATGTAATCGAAGACGAAAATGGTTTTTGAAAGAAGCATCGAATGAGAACAAAAATGATTAGAAGAATTGTGACAGTGTTGATAGGTTTAAGTATGCTTGTTATGTCCCCAGGTGTTGTAAATGCCAGTGTTCCAGTTCCTCAAAAGGCTGATTGTATTGCAAGCCAGGATTACGAAGAAATTATGCCTTTAACAAATGTAATGATCTTACGAAATACACCCATATTTATTGGTCGAGATAGTCCTTTAACGAATGGTATGGCTATTGCAGGAACTTGGTTCTGGGTTTCAGATCACTCTCCCACTAGGGTGCAGATAGGCCCTGGCAGATGGGTTACTAGACAAGACACAACATTTTGACAAATGTTTTTTGGCTTCGAATTCTTTTCGAAGCCAAAACTTAAAGATTACACTTTTACCAAGCGTGGCCTATAAATCATATTTTTTCGAAAAGCATTTGAAGTGAACTTTTACAAGAGGCGCGTCCGCGTGAATTCACAATGGCAAAATAAAAGTGGCGCTTTTCCTGATAATGCTATTTCATTCAAATTTACTGGAGGCATTAATACTGATTATTTTGCAACATATCAAATAGAAGGGAATATTATTATCAGATGAAAAAAGAAAAATGTACAGAATGAATCTCTTTGCATGTGTTAATACGAATGCAGAAATAACAATATGGGCGTTACCTTAACACATATTGATTGTAAAGTAAATGAGAGTAAATGGAAAGGATGTCACATTTGTGGGAGGTAGTGCTACATGAAAATTTTCAACCGAAGACTCAGTGTCTGTATAACAACACCCTTGGTTATCATATTGATATTAACTGCGAAAGGTTGCAATGGTGTTAGCGATTACGAATATAATAACGTTGACCTCGTACTGCCGCAGGGTTCTAAAAATGATAACAAAGTTGGTGATACAAGGGGCGGTGAGGCAATTGAATGCTCCCTCTTAGGCCTGGGCATTGACATAGAGCGTCTTGTATTTAGAGAGTGCGAGGAGGCAACTTATGTTGTGGGATTAAGTAGAGAGGAATTTAATGAAGAAACAATATCCATTGGGATTGCTAGTGCGTGGAGTTTAAAGCCCTATGCGGAATTGTATATGGATAAAAACCCAGGGGTCTATATTGAGTTCGTTTGTGGGCTTACAAAATATGTTGAAGACGTAGGCGTTGGTTGTATAGATGTACGGCCAGGGACTTTAGAAGAGCTAAGAAGAGGGAAGGGGCCAACTTTGATGGATTTTTCCTTTTTGGGTTTCCGCAATTATTGTATCACATCTGAATTTCTTGTTGATTGGGGCACTCTTATGTATGCTGATCCAAGTTTCCGCAAAGAAGAATGGTTTATGAATGTTTTTGAGGCATTAGCAACAGAAGAGGGGCAACTCTACACTTTCCCACTTTCGTTCCAGATGTGGGCAGTTACAGCAAACACTGCGAGTTCGGGTTTGGATGACCCGCTTTATACTAAAGATTCTATTACCATAAAGGAGTTGATAGGGTTACATATGGATATGCATATGGGCAATCGATTATACATGGCTCCATTTTTTGATGTAAGTGCATTATTAGGGCTTGATATGAATGGTTTTATAGATTTTAAATCTGGATGGGTGGACTTTAACAATAATGATTTTATTAGCTCTATTTACAATGCAAGGGCAACGATTGCCTCTGATTTTTCCCTTGCTACAAAACAATCCACGGGAATCATGAGTGAGTATTTTATGGCAGAGATTATTTATGGTCCAACTATGCTCCGCTCTCTTTTGGCGTTTGAGACTCCTCATTTAGTAGGGGAACCCATTCCACTTGTAAATGAAGACAGGAGACTACTTATTAGTCATGCTGAAGCATTCGCTTTAAATGCTAATGCTTCCCCTAGGCAAAGAGCTTTAGCATGGGATTTTTTGAAATTTATAGCAAATCCAAGCGCACACAATGAAGGAGAAGTATTTTGGGCAGGACATTCTACCAATCGAAATATGTTTCGTGTTGGATTGGAAGATCAAGTGTATGAATTGAATAGGTTGGGATTGGTTTTAGTAGATGAAAATACAGCAGTAGAAAGTCTAACTCATGCATTGATTCCTTTTGCTTCTATGCCTATGGCATTGGTGAGTTGGCAATCTATTCCTATGCATATCACTAATATTATTCGAGAGACCCTAGTGGAATTTCAGATGGGTACAATAGCAGGAGAGGAAGCCGCAAGAGAACTACAGACTAATGTTAGTGAGGTTATGAATGAAATGAGGAGGTAGTACTTGTGATCTAAGGACTCGAAGTATTATCAAGTGATGAGAAGAGGTGCCAATGCGCTCCACCTCTTCGTTGTGTATTTATGTAATCAAACTTACCAGCCATTCGTGATTCAGTAAACTTTGCAATACTGATCACTATTTTGCGTCTAATCGTTTCGCTGAAAAGAGCTATAGCAATTACACAGGAGAGCATAAACTTTAGTAAATGTACTAACATTACTCCTGCTGTACATTTATCAGCTACAATGTCGAATAAATGTAGTTTCCACTCGCTAGTGGAAATTAGCTCTGCTTATTTTGAAGCTTGCATCGCTTAAGTATGGTAACATTGATTAAAAAGCGAAATAAATAGCATTAGTAACTTTACAATCACTAGTTTCTACGGCAATATGTAATTGAAGTCAAAAATGTTTTTCGAAAGGAGTATCGAATGAGAGCAAAGATGATTAGAAGAAGAGTAGCCGTGTTAGTAGTTTTAAGTATGTTTGCTATGGCTCCAAGTTTTGTACATGCCAGTGAGCCAGTTCCTCAAAAGACTGATTATGCTGCAGGTCAGGATTACGAAGAAATTATGCCTTTAACAAATGTAAGAATTTTACAAAATACGCCTATATTTATCAGTTCAACTAGTGGTATTGTGGTTGGAACAGCTATTGCGGGAAATTGGTACTGGGTTTCAGCGCACACGATGTCTAGGGTGCAGATAGGGCCTAATAGATGGGTTTATAGACGAGATACAACATTTTGATAATTGCTCTTTTGGCTTTGAAAATCAATTTCAAAGCCAAAATCAACATATTACATGTTTTAGTGAGAGTTGACCTATAAATCACATTTTTTGGAAAATAGATACGAATGAACTTTTGTAAGAGTAGCATCAATGTTTAGGTTGCAACCTATCTCTATGCTTGTCACCAATATTGTTCGAGAAACTCTATTGGAAATTTAAATGCGTACGATAGCAGGAGAGCGGATTTCAAGAAAATACAGAGTAGTATTAGCCAGGCAATGAATGAGATAAGTAGGCAATGTATGGAATCTAAGAATTTGAGGTATTACCAAGTGTTGGGATGAGGTGCTAATGTGCTCATCCCTTCCGCTGTGTATTAATGTAATTGGATTTACCAGCTATTTGCCATCCAATGATAGAAATGGGGCGAAGAGTTTTTATCTATACTTCCATCCTCATTGAATACAACCTCCTCGACAGGGATATCACTTAAATCCCTTTGATGCCTCCTAATCATTTTAATGAAATAGAACTCTTCATTATCTATTAGGGTGTCTGCTTGGGAAAATTCATCAAACCTAGCGGCCTCAACCTTTGCCTCTTCTAAGGGCACGGATAAAGTAGAAACTACCTCTCCATCATGAACACCATTAATTACCTCTTTGCTCATACTGTGAGCAATTATAAGAATGCCACCAGGTTTTATGATGGCTGCTAGCTTTTTCACAAGAGCTGGTTTATCTAGAAAGTGTGGATAAGCATTGAAGATAATAGCGGCATCCAAGGCAGGCAGTGAAGCTTCTAGAATGTCATCATTAATATATGTTATTCGATTATCAGAGAAAGATTTTTTTGCAATATTAATCATTTGCCTGGAAATATCTATGGCAATTATTTTGGAGGGGTTAACCTTTAGCAGATGTTCAAACATTACCCCTGTACCACAGCCGATGTCGATTATTTCGCCGTCAGGAGGTATATTAGCTAAGGAAATTATCTTTTCCCGAATATGGTATCTAGCTATATCATTGTCCCAGTTAGGGGCAAGCCTATCAAAAAAAGCAGTCATATCTTTGTTCAAATCAAAATTCCTCATCTATTTTTCGCTCCCATACTCAGCCACTAAAGACCTCATCTATTTACCTATCGTATCAAAATTGTCCCCAAAGCACAATAATAAAGTAATAATCGGGAAGTTGTAAACCATGTAAAAAGGTATATGCAAGGATATAGTTTTTGATAGACGTGCTCAAATGGTATAAAATTATTTATACAAATCGTGCTTCTCCAAATCATGATTATATGAATTTAAGCCCTTAGCATCCGAATTATTTCCCCATAAGGGAGATTGGTGTTATAATAAATCAAAAGAAAAGTGTTAGCCAAAGAAACTTCTTATTCTGGATTACTTAAATAATACCCCAACGCAGTTTGGCTAATGTAGTGTCAACGTATTGACAGATAACATAGAGGCACAAATCATATGAAATCATTATTCAAAGAATTAAAAAAATATAGCCAACAAGATTATTATCCCTTCCACATGCCAGGGGGTAAGCGTAATCCAAAGCTAGATGCTACCGGGTTGCCTTATGGATATGACATTACAGAGATTGATGGTTTTGACAATCTACACCATCCCTTAGGATTAATAAGGGAATTAGAAAAAAGAGCATCTAAACTGTTTAATAGTGAGGAAACTGCTATCTCAATTAATGGCAGTACTGCTGGAATCCTAAGTGGAATAATGGGCTCCACCAACAAAGGAGACAAGGTATTAGTTGGCAGAAATAGCCATAAATCAGTGTATCATGGAATAGTCTTAAATGAGTTGATTCCAGTATATTTATATCCTGACTATGACCAAAAGATGGATGTGTTTTTCGGTGTTAGTCCATTAGAAGTGGAGAAACTGCTGGATGAAAATCCAGACATTAAAGCAGTAATTATTACCTCACCTACCTATGAGGGAGTTATCTCTGGTGTAAAAGAAATTGCTATAGCAGTGCATAAAAGAGGAATACCCCTGATAGTTGATGAGGCCCACGGTGCTCACTTAGGGTTTGGGGAAGGTCCTAGCAATTCGAATCTCCTAGGGGCAGATATTGTTATTCATAGTATTCATAAAACACTACCTGCATTAACTCAAACAGCCTTGGTTCATAAAAATGGAACCCTTGTTGATTGGCAAAAAGTAAAATTTTACCTACAGGTGTTTCAATCTACCAGTCCTTCATATATACTAATGTCAAGTATAGATGTTTGTATTTCTATGTTAGAGGAAGAGAGTATTGAAGGGGAGTTTTATGAGTATTACAAGCTTCTAATTGAAACAAGAAGAAGATTAGGGAAACTATTACATTTAAAATTATTTAAGCCTCGGCATTATGAATATGATATTTCCAAGATATTGATATCTACCAAAGGCACCAACTATACAGGACTAGAGCTATACAATGAACTACTTAATAAGTATAATTTACAAATGGAAATGGCAGCAGGTTCACACGTACTGGCTATGACATCAATTGCTGATACTAAAGATGGCTTTAACCGCTTAGTAGAAGCGTTAGAAGAGATAGATGAAAGGATTGAAAGAGGGCACATAGACCAGACGGGGTGGCAATTTCCTAAGATGGAGCAGGTATACAAGCCCTCTAAGGGATTGACAAATGCTAATGTAGTTAGAAAGGGAAGCAGATTTGTAAAAATAAGGGATAGCGAAAATTGTATTTCAAAAGAATTTGTCTATCTTTACCCTCCTGGCAGTCCCTTAATTGTACCAGGAGAACGTATTAACAAAAGGGCAGTGGAAATCTTGGAGCAATATAGTAAGCTAAAGTATGAAATAAAAGGAAATAATAAGCCAGGAGAAATAGAGGTGTTAGTTGATGGGTAAGATATTTTATATTATGGGAAAAAGCGCAACAGGAAAAGACACAATTTATAAAGAGCTGTTAAAGAGACTTGAAGACATAAGGACAATTACGCTATACACCACCAGACCAATTCGAATCGGAGAAAAGGATGGAGTGGAGTACCATTTTGTAGATGAGAATAGATTAGAAGAGCTTATGGAACAAGGAAAGGTTGTTGAAGTTCAAACTTTCTACTCTGTGTATGGAGCGTGGAAATATTTTACCGTTGATGATGGCCAGATAGATTTAGATAGCGGCAATTATCTAGGACTTGGAACCTTAGCTTCATATAACGAGGTGAGAAAATATTTTGGTAAGGAAAACCTAGTCCCTATCTATATTGAAGTTCCAGATGGAGAGAGACTTATTCGAGCTGTTGGCCGGGAAGAGAAGCAAAAAGAGCCTAATTATGAAGAAGTGTGCCGCCGCTTTTTAGCAGATAGTGAAGATTTTAATGATGAAAAACTAGAACAAGCAGAAATAAAAAAGCGTTTTCAAAACAAAGACTTAGAAAAATGTATAGAGGAAATAGAAGAATACATAGAGCAACTAAGAGCATGAGAAGGCAAATTGAGGTCACTACTTGGAGAAGTCCTATAGCGAATCTCAAAATGTCTAAGATAAGGATTGGATGATTAGGAGGCAAAATCAATGAACACATTAGAAGCTATAAAGAACCGAACCAGTTACCGAGGTAAATTTAAAGATGTTAAAGCACCTAGGGAAGATCTGATTAAAATCATGGAAGCAGGCTTGGCAGCACCATCTGGCTGCAATACACAGACAACAAGTTTAATTGCAGTGGATGATGAAAAAGTTATGGCAAAATTACAGGATGTGTTAAAAGCAAATGGACTAAATATTAAGTTACCTCCTGCAATCATATGTGTACTAACTCAGGAAATTATTGCTTACAAGGACAAATGTTTTAATATCCAAGATTATTCTGCAGCCATCGAAAACATGCTGTTAGCCATAATTGATCTTGGGTACCAAAGCTGCTGGTACGAAGGTGAAATTACTGACAAAGACAATATAGGCAGGAAGATGGCGGATGTATTAGGAGTTCCTAAGGATTACGATTTAATTTGCTTCTTACCTGTTGGAGTGGCAGATGGGCCTCTTAACTATGTGAAGAAAAAACCGTTTAATGAAAGAGCTTGGTTTAACCACTTCAACAATATTTAGCGAGAATTCCCCCATCCTCTACATCCTCTACAGGTGGTGGGATGAGTCGCTTTTTAAAAAAAACACCTATGATGAGAGCAAATATGATATACTTATCTATGGACTTATTATGCTCTCTTATCACAGGTAAGGAGAGGAAAATCACTAAATTACGCCAAAAGGATGACACCATGAATAGTTTTAAAGACATTATAGGGCAAGACCAGATTATAAACTATATATCAAAGGCCATAAGCAAGAACACTTTAGCTCATGCATACATACTGACTGGGGAAAAAGGCTCTGGAAAGAGAATGATTGCCAGTTTATTTGCTATGTTTATTCAATGTGAGCAAAAAGAAGTTGATAAGGATGTGTGCGGCCAATGTAAATCATGTAAACAGTCCATGGGCAATAACCAACCAGATATTATCCGCATCACCCATGAGAAGGCAAACACAATATCTGTAGAGGATGTCCGCACCCAAATTAATAATACTGTGGATATTAAACCTTACAGTAGTCCTCATAAAGTGTACATTATTGAAAATGCGGAGCTGATGACAACCCAAGCTCAGAATGCTCTATTAAAGAATATTGAAGAGCCACCAGGGTATGCAGTTTTTTTACTACTTACCCAAAATATGGAGATGCTTCTTCCTACAATTAGGTCTCGGTGTGTTATCTTAAAAATAAGAAATATTAGAGATGATCTAATCAAACAACATCTTATGGATAAGATGAGCATCCCAGAGAATCAAGCCAATTTATGTGTTGCTTTTGCAGCAGGTAATATCGGTAGAGCAATTAAATTGGTTGAATCCGAGCAATTTGACAAAATGAAAAATGAAGTGATACATTTGGTGACTAATATAGGCCACATGGAAACCGAAGAAATATTTTCTGTAGTAAAGAAAATGCAAGAATATAAGCCATTCATAGTTGATTACCTGGATCTTATGGCGGTATGGTACCGAGATATATTGGTTTACAAGGCAACAAAAAATATGGATGTAGTTATTTTTAAAGAACAAATGTGGCAGGTAAAGCAAAAAGCCACCACCTCATCATATGGTGGGATTGAGAGAATTATTGGGGCCATCGAAAAAACAAAGGAACGTTTGAAGGCCAATGTGAATTTTGAATTAGCTATGGAGCTATTACTATTAACAATGAAGGAGAATTAATTAATGATAAAGGTAATAGGCGTTAGATTTCGCATCGCTGGTAAAGTATATTACTTTGCACCTGGGAAACTGGAGATTAAAAAACAAGATTATGTCATCGTCGAAACAGCACGAGGAGTGGAGTTTGGACGAGTGGTAGCAGGGCCAATGATGGTAACGGAAGAAGAAATTGTACAACCGTTAAAATCTGTAATTAGAATTGCCACCGAGGCGGACAAGAAAAAGGAAGAGGCCAATCGGGAAAAGGAAAAAGAGGCCCTTAAGATTTGTAAAGAAAAAGTTCTTAAACATGAGTTAGAGATGAAACTTATAGATGCTGAATACACTTTTGATAACAATAAAGTGTTGTTTTACTTTATTGCAGAAGAAAGAATTGATTTTAGGGAATTAGTAAAAGACTTGGCAGCTGTCTTTAGAACTCGAATTGAACTAAGGCAAATAGGGGTTCGAGATGAAACCAAAATCCGTGGAGGAATAGGTATTTGTGGACGGGTTTTATGTTGCAACACCTATTTAACTGAATTTTCGGCGGTATCTATTAGAATGGCCAAGGAGCAAAACCTTTCTCTTAACCCCTCTAAGATATCCGGGGTTTGTGGACGTTTAATGTGCTGTCTGACTAACGAACAAGAAACTTACGAGGAACTAAACAGAAGACTACCAACCATAGGAGATGTTGTAAAGACACCAGAAGGTTTGGCAGGAATAGTTCAATCATTAAGTGTATTAAGACAACGGGTAAAACTGATTGTAACCCTTGAAAATGATGAAAAGGAAGTTCGAGAATACGAATCGTCAGAGTTATTATTTAAAGCAAAAAGTAAGAAAAATAAATTAACCAAAGAAGAATTAAAGGAACTAGAGATATTAGAAGAGCTAGAAAAAATGAAATAGAGTGATTATGCAATTATGGAGAATAATATTAACATTGAATTAAATCCCCAGGAGCGGCTAGATGACTTGCAGATAAAAGGCTATAAAATAATCCAAAACCCCAAAGGCTTTTGTTTCGGAATCGACGCTGTGTTATTGTCAAATTTTGTTAAAGTGAAAAAGGGCGAACGGGTTTTGGATTTAGGAACAGGAACAGGGATTTTGCCCATTTTGCTAGCTGGTAAAACTGAGGGGGAACATTTTACAGGATTAGAAATTCAAAAAGATAGCTTTGATATGGCCAAGCGCAGTGTCAGCTTAAATGGTTTAAACCATCGAATAGAAATAGTTGAAGGAGACATTAAAAAGGCCAGGCAGAAATTAACGCCAGCCTTTTTTGATGTTATTGTCACTAATCCTCCTTATATGCTATCAAACCAAGGACTAAAAAACACAAATGATGAAAAAACCATAGCTCGTCATGAGATTTATTGCACTATAGACGATATCTTAAGAACTAGCATGGAATTACTCCAAGATAGAAAAGGTCGTTTTTATATGATTCATCGGCCTTTCCGATTAGGAGAGATTTTATCAAAAATGAATAAGTACAAAATAGAAGTAAAACGATTGCAGTTTGTTCATCCAAGTATTGATAAAGAGCCGACAATGGTGTTAATAGAAGGCTTTAGAGGTGGTAAGCCAGGAGTGATAGTAGAGGCTCCTATTATTGCCAATGAGGTTGAGCCAACAAATTGACAATCACCAATGGAATTAATTATGGAGGCAATATGTCTGGAACACTGTACCTATGTGCAACCCCAATTGGAAATTTAAAAGACATTACCTTAAGGGTAATTGAGACCTTAGAGTCGGTGGATTTAATTGCTGCTGAGGATACTAGAATTAGTATAAAGCTGTTAAACCATTTTAAGATTAACACTCCCATGACTAGTTATCATGAGCACAACAAATACGAAAAAGGGGAGCAGTTAATTGAAAGACTTTTAAATGGCGAAGATATTGCCCTTATTACTGATGCTGGAACACCGGGGATTTCAGACCCAGGAGAAGAGCTAGTGATAATGTGCTACGAAGCAGGGATAAGAGTAACTGCTCTTCCAGGGGCAGCAGCTTGTATTGCAGCATTATCCATTTCAGGACAAAGCACAAGAAGATTTGTTTTTGAGGGTTTTTTACCTTCTGGCAACAAAGCCCGAACAGAAGCGATAAAGTCTCTTTGCCATGAGCCAAGGACCATTGTAATTTACGAAGCACCCCATAGGTTAGTTAAAACCTTAGAGAGTCTATTAAGTCACTTAGATAATCGCCAGATATCGGTATGCCGGGAGCTGACAAAACGTTACGAAACGGTATATAAAGGAGATTTAGAATCAGCAATTGCTTTTTATGAAAAACAGCCTCCAAAGGGAGAGTGTGTACTAGTTATTTCAGGAAAGGACTTGGAAGAATTAAAACAAGAAGCAGAGGATTCCTGGAATGAATGGACCATAGAAGAGCATATGGACTTTTATTTATCAGAAGGCATAGATAAAAAGGAAGCCATGAAGAAAGTGGCTAAAGACAGAGGTGTCTCAAAGCGAGATGTGTATAACTATCTAGTAACGGGAACTCAAGAGGGAGGATAAGAATGAGATATATAATTGCAGCAGATTTACACGGTTCAGCATTTTATTGCGAAAAGCTAATTGAGAGATTCCACAGTGAAAAGGCAGACAAGCTATTACTGCTTGGGGATATTTTGTATCACGGTCCTCGAAACGAACTGCCTAAAGGTTACGATCCCAAAAGAGTTTTCGGAATCCTTAACCAGTTAAAAGATAAAATAATCTGCATTAGGGGAAATTGTGATTCTGAGGTGGACCAAATGGTTTTGGAGTTTCCCATTATGGCAGACTATACTATTATTGAAACAGATGGACTTACCATGTTTGCAACACATGGACATCTGTTTAATCATGATAATCCGCCACCTCTTAGGAAAAATATGATTTTACTAAATGGCCACTTTCATCTTCCTAGGTGGGAAGTATACGAGGGGTTTACCTACATAAATACAGGTTCATTATCCTTACCAAAGGAGAATTCCTGCCATAGTTATATAGTTTATGAAGCTGGAGAATTTGTGTGGAAAGATGTGCTTGAGGAAACAGAGTTTAACCGCTATAATGTAAAACAAACATAAAGGGACTAAAAAAGATTAATGAAAGACGAGGACGCACTATGTCAGAAAAACAAAAATATTATTTAACAACCGCCATTGCCTACACTTCAGCAAAACCCCATATAGGAAACACCTACGAAATAGTTCTTGCTGATGCTATTGCAAGATATAAAAGAAATCGGGGCTTTGATGTTTACTTCCAAACAGGAACAGATGAACATGGACAAAAAATTGAATCCTACGCAAATGAAGCAGGTATGGAACCAAAGGAATATGTAGATAGCATTGCAGCTGTGATTAAGGACAATTGGGACTTAATGAACACTACTTATGATAGGTTTGTCAGAACTACAGACCAATATCATGTAAAGCAAGTCCAAGATATAGTGAAGAAAATGTATGACCAAGGTGATATATACAAAGGATTTTATGAGGGTATGTATTGTAAACCTTGTGAGTCTTTCTATACAGAAGGTCAGTTAAATGATAAGAAGTGTCCTGATTGTGATGGAGAAGTGGAAGAAGCAAAGGAAGAAGCTTACTTCTTTAAGTTAAGCAAATATGCAGATCGTTTAATAGACCATATAAATAAGCATCCAGAATTTATCCAGCCTGAATCTCGGAAAAACGAGATGATGAACAATTTTCTGCTACCAGGCCTCCAGGATTTATGTATATCTAGAACCAGCTTTAAATGGGGAGTGCCACTAAGTTTTGATTCTAATCACGTTGTTTATGTGTGGTTAGATGCTTTGAGTAACTATATTACAGGTATTGGATATGAATGCAATGGGGAAAGCACCTCTGAGTTTCATAAGCTTTGGCCTGCGGACTTACATTTAATTGGAAAGGACATCGTACGATTCCACACTATCTACTGGCCAATATTTTTAATGGCTCTAGAGTTGCCTTTGCCTAAGACAATTATTGGACATCCCTGGGTATTAATGGGAGAAAGTAAGATGAGTAAGTCCAAAGGAAATGTTCTTTATGCTGAGGATGTAGTAGAAGTTTTTGGGGTGGATGCTGTTCGCTATTACCTACTAAAGGAAATGCCTTTTGATAATGATGGGATAATGACCTGGGAATTAATGATAGAGCGAATTAATTCAGATTTGGCTAACACTCTAGGGAACTTGGTAAATAGAACCATCGCCATGGCTAACAAGTACTTCCAGGGTGTAGTGACTGATAAAGGGGTGACCGAGGAGATAGATTTGGACTTGAAGGCTGTTATTAGTGAAACTGAAAGCCTGGTAATAGAGAAGATGGATAAGTATCATGTTTCTTTAGCTATGGGGCATATCTTTAGTATGCTAAGACGCTGTAATAAATACATTGATGAAACAATGCCTTGGCTCTTAGCAAAAGAAGAGGACAAGCAAGATAGATTAGAAACAGTTCTATATAACTTATTACAAGGGATTACTGCTGCCGCTAAAATGTTAGAACCTTTCTTACCTGAAACCAGTGAAAAGATACTTAGCCAAGTTGGAGAGGGAAAAGTTATAGAAAAGCCAGAAATACTATTCCAAAGATTTGACATGGAAGAGGTTCAAAAAAAGGTCGAAGAGCTTATGGTAAGTACACAAGAGGACTCAGCTAATGAAGAGGCTGCCAAAGAGTCTAAGGATGTTATTGACATCCCTAATAAGGACGAAATTAGCTACGAAGACTTTATGACAATGCAACTTCAGGTAGGTGAAGTTATTGCCTGTGAAGAAGTGAAAAAATCTAAAAAGCTATTATGCTCTCAAGTAAAAATTGGCAGCCAGGTTAAGCAGATTGTTTCAGGAATCAAAGGATTCTATTCCGCAGAAGAAATGGTAGGCAAAAAGGTAATGGTTATTGTAAACTTGAAACCCGTAAAGTTGGCAGGGGTTATGTCTGAAGGAATGCTACTTTGTGCAGAGGATAGTGAAGGTAATCTAGCCCTGATGGTTCCGGATAAGGATATACCAGCAGGGGCAGAGATAACATAGAGATATTAAAAGGGGAAAATAAGTCGCCTTATAAAAGCAATAAATATAGTGGAGACTTACCGCATCACAAAATAATAGAAACAAGAAAAGGAGAGTATTCGGGAACGGCTGAATGCTCTCCTTTTAAGTGAGAAGTTTTGCATACTCTCATAAGCTTAATACCAAGTGAATCGCAAAATGGTCGGTATTCAATTTCGTGATATACTTTTGTATATGGCAATATGAACAAATTAAAGATTTAAGTTAGTATCTTTTTCATCTTGACTAGTTTGTATAAGAAATGGTATAATCCGCTGAATTTATTTGACCAAAGACAATCGTTTCATTAAGAATATTAAACATGAAGGAGACTATGTCTATGTATCAAATTGCTATATGTGATGATGTAAAGGAGTATAGCGAAGAGCTGAAAGGAACCTTATTAAGCACTGGGCTAAAAGAATCAGAGGTAGAGTTTTTTGACTTTTCGTCAGGAGAAGCATTTTTAACTCATCTAAAAAATGAAAAAGCCACATTCGATTTGGTGTTCATGGATATGCAAATGGATGGAATAAGTGGATTTGAAGCGGCAATGGCTTTTAGGCAACAAAACCCTGATGCTGTATTAGTATTTTGCTCAGGAACAGAGGCACCGACAGAACGAACATTTGAGGCATCTCCCTTTCGTTATCTACTAAAGTCGTATAATAGAGACAAAATGCGTTACGAGTTAATGCCAATATTGGAAGAAATGAAGAAAAGGAAGAAGGACATAACTATAGTAGCGAAGTACAATTCAATGAACATTGTATTGTCTATCAAAGACATCCTGTATGTTGAAAAGAGAAAGCGAGGATGTCGCATTTATTTAAGAAAGAGTTGTAAAAGTTATAATCCAAACTTTGAAATCACCACGGAAAAACATCTTGACGACTTACTAGAGCAGCTACGGGAGAGGGGCTTCGCAAAACCACATAGTAGCTATATGGTAAATTTAGAGCATCTTAAATTAAATCAAATCAAAGAAGGTAGGGTTTGGTTAGAGGATGAAATAGAGATATCCATTACTCGCTTGAAAGAAAAAGAGTTTAAAAGTGAATTTACAAAATATATAGGAAGCAAGTATTAGGGGATAAAAGAGTGGAAGTTTTTTTAAACTATGGAGTGCTATTTCTTGGAAATGTAGCTAATCTGTATATGATTGATAATTTCTTTTACAATTTTTTTGAAGTTAAAGGATTCGCAAAGCTTCTTCATGTGAGGTTGTCAGTCGGAGCGCTATATGTGATAGTGGTGTTTGGCATTAATTTGTTACACAATTCATTGATAAATTTAGCGTTCTACATACTTTTAACATTGGCATATGTTGTAGTTATTTTCACTGGAAATTTTTGGAGTCGGCTGTTTCGATATGTATTTGCACTTTGTATCCTTATAGGTGGTGAGTTCCTATTTGTTGTACTAATTAGTGCTCCCTACTATATCGTGGGGCAAGCAATTACTACAAACATATCTGCTTTTGCTACGCAGTACTTCATGTTGAAATTGCTGACTTATATTTTGTTTACAATTACCAAGCAGATGTCGGGCAAAGCTAAAGAGCATATGCCAAACAAAATTTTTGGAATGTATATTTGCCTTCCGATTACAACTCTAGCCATATTGATTTTGACTTACTACGCTGGCGCTGGTGATGTGAACAACCCGACAATTACATTACTGCTTGTCATCTGTTCAGGACTAATGTTTTTGGGAAATATTTTGATATTTTATGCATTTCATCAACATGCGCGAGAGTCGTATCATAAGAATCAAATGGAGATAGCTGCCTTGGAGCGTGAAATGAATTGGAAGCATCATACCCAGATGATTGTCAATAATGAGGAGCATCAGAAATTCATTCATAACATTGTTAATCAACTAAAAGTAATTAATGGCCTTGCAAGGCAAGGGGAGAAAGATAAAATTTCAAAGATAATTAGAGGACTCGAAAGTGACATAGAAAAAAACGAGACCAAAGAGTATTGCAAGCATCCGATCATAAACATTTTACTGTCTGAGAAAGAAATTGAAGCAGAAGCAAATGGAGTAGAGATTGATATATTCATTGAGCAAAATATCTATGTTGGGGATATTCGAGAAGTTGACCTTATAGCGGCGATAGGGAATTTACTGGATAATGCAATTAGAGGAGCTTCAGAAAGTGTAGCAAATAAAAAAATTAAAGTTAAGATATTTATGAGAGATGGAGGTAATGTCTTTGTTGTCAAGATTGTTAATGAGTTTGGTGGAGAAATAAAACGGAAAGACGGAAAATTCATTAGTACAAAGAAAGGTTTAGGAATACGTGGAGTTGGTATTAAATCTGTAGAAGATATTGCTAGTGTTTATAGAGGTAATTTGAACTGCAGTGTGGAAGGAACGGTGTTTCAAGCTGTTTTGGCACTACAAACAAAGTAAATATAGTTAATAGACGTGATAAGAGTGGGTACAAACACAGTGCCTGCTCCTTTTTTGCACTTAAACTAATATTAAACAAAGAAATGTTAATTTTGCTATTTTTATGCAAATTTTTCCACATAACAAGGTGGTAATTGCAGCATCTGTGTTTGGAATTGACGCAACATAACGATTTGGCAGACAAAAGCCGCCTAAACTATGAATACAGGAGAAATTAGTGCGTAAAAACATGTGTTTAACACAATAAAATGCCATTTTTGCCTCTGTATGGTTGATTTCGCTAATTCGCTTGTCCTTAAAGGCATGTGAGAGTATGATGTGAAAAAGTAAAGGAGTCGGATAGTTATGAAAATAAAAGTAAAAAGAACTACTGGAAAATTAATTAACGAAGCGACCAGAATAGGAATTGAAAACTCGTAGTGTGAAACTGACAGGGGGTAATTAAGATGAGAAATAGGCTTAGATGGGCAGGGATTATTTTGGTAATAATAATTACTACGCTATCTGCTTGCACAACAGAACAAGAATTGACAGTGCTTAACCCTTCACCGGAATTGATTAACAACCAACAACTTGAAGGTTTAGTAGCAATAGAAATAGAATTTGAAGCGGAAGTGGTAGTTGTGGGCATTTCAAATCAAACGAATACGAGCTTTGCATTAGATTCTCCAATACTTGAGTACTTTGATGTGGATAAATGGTTTATTATTCCAGGTGAACCACATACATTGGACGAAAAAGTCATCTGGACTAATGATACATATACTTTTGAAGTTTCGCAAACACTGCTTGAAAGACAAGAAACAGGTTTATTTAGGTTTAGAGTAAGAGTATTTGATCGTAGGAATTATAATCCAATACATGACTTGGTTTATGAGTTTGAAATAGAGTAGATGTAAATCTGACCTTCTCTAAAGATTATAAGTGAAGGTAATGGCGAAATACACACGTTTTCATTTGTACTGGTTTGTTTAGTAG
>JGI20163J26743_11538398_pt1 | contig 22117 bp, 18 predicted proteins | sample TergutCu122P1_FD_26743 | JGI IMG/M metagenome (IMG submission 26743) | reverse complement strand
AATTTAGACTTAACAGTGATAATGAAGTAAGAAATGCAACAGGACTTACATTAACTGCTCCGGCAGGTGGTGTAGTGCGTGCAATCTATGGTGATGTACATAGAGTAATGAATGTTAACAGAGGTATTGCAACTCTACGAAGCTTGAGAACTGGTAATGATTTCCAAATTAGTATAGAGAGTGGAGCGGCAATAAGAAGTGTTGGTACTGACAGATCAATCGGTGGTACTACTGGTATAAACAGTGGTAACTACATCATATTTGTTGGTCCAGACGGCGATATATTACTAACTGGTGTAGATGGTGCATCAGCAATTAGTGCAGCTCTTGTACTTCCAAGAAGTGTAGTAGACTGGTTACCAACAACAAGATAATACTTTCCAAAAAACCTTAAGAGGGAAACCTCTTAAGGTTTTTTCTATTATGTATCTGGCATGGTCGATAGCTAGGCGGTGAAAGTCCGCTACAGACTTAGCAGTAGTAAAGGCAAGGTTGTCCGTCGCGAGGTGGAATATGAAGGAAGCCAGAGGCAAACCCTCGGTCTGACGAACAGAAATCACATATAAGGCACTTGTGGGATGGACGAGCCTGTCTTCTGTATAATATCATTCATTGCTCTATAAAAAACGAAAGACACTTCCGAAAAATCGGTTATGTCTTTTATATATTATGCCCTTTTTTCTAGTAATTAGGTGCGGTTATCAAGCTTTCTTATATCTTCAAAAAAAAGATTAAATGCAACTCTTATTTTCTGCTTGACTGCATTTAACTTGTCATTTAACAAAAGAAAGAAATTGATGCCTATATTTAGATTGCTAGTTGATTAAACAGCATAAAAAAAGTATAATATGATTAAAGTATTACTATAGGAGCTGAGGTCATGCAGATAAAACCATCCGCAAGTATCAGACAAAATTACAATGAAATTGCAGTTTTGTGCAAATCAACTGGTGAACCTGTGTATCTTACTAAAAATGGCGAAGGAGACCTCGTAGTAATGGATATAGAGGCGTTTGCTCGTCGAGAAAAAATGCTCAAGTTACGAGAAGATTTGTTGGCTGTTGAAGAAGATCGCCTTGCAGGTAGGACAGGGATTATGCCAGATGAATTGGATAAATACCTTGAAGATATTATTGATGAGGTGGAGTATGGAAAAAAAGAAACAATATAGAGTTATTGTCTCTGATCGTGCTCGTCAAATGTTGGCGGGTCATATCAGGTTTTTGGCACAAAAAAGCCCCAATGCTTCCCGCAGAACAAAAAATGAACTACTGAGTGCTATTCGCTCCCTCTCCATCATGCCAGAACGTTTTCCGTTTTTGAATGCTGAATTTATACCATTGAACAAATACCATAAGATGTTTGTTAAGGAATGGTACTTGATTTTATACCAAATTAAGGATCAGACAGTATACATTGATTACATTGTTGATTGCAGGCAGGACTATGGTTGGTTGTTGCAGTAAATTATATACTAAAACTTACTATTGACAATTCTCGTATAATGAGTAAAAATAATACTCATATATGGGATTTTTTTATGTCCGTTAAGATTTTTATGGATGGAGTGTGCAGTTTTTGCTTGAAAGTTTAATCACCTCAAAAACAAGACTAAAATTATTATTGAAATTTTTCTTAAACCCTGAAAACACAGCTCATTTAAGGGGCTTAGCCCAAGAGTTTGGTGAATCTACCAATGCAGTCAGGGTAGAGCTAAACCGCTTGTCCGAAGCAGGTCTTCTTGAGGCAAAAGCTAAAGGAAGAACCAAACAATATCAGGCCAATACAGGACATCCACTATATACCGAGCTCCATAGTATAGTTAAAAAGTATCTGGGTTTGGACAAGCTTGCAGAGCAGATACTGGGCAAGCTAGGTAATGTAGAGCTGGCCTTTATAGCAGGAGACTATGCCAGAGGAGTAGACTCAGGAATCATTGACCTTTACATAATAGGTGATATTGACAAGAATTATCTATATAAGTTAACAGAAAAAGTTGAAAAGCTGATAGATAGAAAAGTTCGTTATCTGGTATTTACAAAAGAAGAATTTCAGATATATGAAAAGAACTTTGATATGGATGCAGTAATAGTTGTTTGGGGGAAGGAGTAAAACAGAACTATATGAGAGAATACATAAAAGAACTGATCAAACGAAAAGACTTACTAATATATCTTGTTATGTCGGGACTAAAAGCACAGCATCGGAATACTTTTTTAGGCTATTTTTGGTGGCTATTGGATCCATTATTGGGAGCAGCGGTATATTATTTTGTAGTAGTAGTTATATTTGATAGAGGTGGACCATACTTTGGGGTATATCTGGTCATAGGGATGATTGTTTGGAGATGGTTAGACTCTACTATCTCAAGCTCAGCAAGATCTATTACAGGACAGGCAGGTATTATATCTCAAGTATATCTGCCAAAAATGATTTTCCCTCTGGGTACAGGCTTAACTCAGCTAATTAATTTTTCCTTTGGGCTTATTGTAATAGCAGTATTTTTAGCCCTTTTTAGAATAGTTCCGGGGATAGAGGTTCTTTGGTTACCTTTTATTATAGTGGTTCAACAACTATTTTTAATAGCGATATCTCTAATAATGGCTTATGTTAGTGTATTTATAAGAGATATAGAGAATTTGTTAGTGCATTTTATGCGAGTATGGTTTTTTGGATCTCCTGTAATTTGGGACAGAGATATGGTTCCTGCTTCTATTATATGGATGGTGGAGTATAACCCTGCAGCGGTTTTATTAGACAGCTATCGTAACGTGTTAATGTATGGTTCTGACCCAAAATTCTCGAGTCTCTTTATAATGGGAATATCGTCTCTGATTATTATTGCTGTAGCAACATACCATTATAGCCAAAATGAACATAAGATTATCAAAGTCCTATAGTAGGGGTGTTTTTGTGCCAGAGGTGGATTATACAAAACCAATAATTGATTCAAAAAATGTTGGAATAAAATTCGACTTAAATAAAAGACGAGAAGATATTAAGTCTACAGTTTTTAACCTTCTCCAATCCAAAAAACAAGTAGAAAATAAGGAAAAAAGCTTTTGGGCTTTGAAGGACATTTCCTTTGAAGGTTTTAAAGGTGATATTATTGGCGTACTTGGATCAAATGGTGCAGGCAAGTCAACTTTATGCAAAGTAATTTCCAAATTATTAATTCCCGATAAAGGGGAAATACAAGTAAGGGGAGAAGTATCTGCTTTACTTTCCTTAGGTACAGGTTTTAACTATGAGCTTTCCGGTAAAGAAAATGTATACCTAAATGGTATGATGCTGGGTTTCAGCAAAAATCAGATAGATGTTCGTTATAATGAGATTGCTGACTTTGCAGAACTGGGTGATTTTATTGACCAACCTATGAAGTATTATTCCAGTGGTATGAAATCCAGGCTAGGATTTAGCATTGCGGCTATGCTCAAGCCGGAAATACTGGTTTTAGACGAAGCTCTTAATACAGGAGATATGAGTTTTCAAAAAAAAGCAGCAGCCAAAATGAAAGAAATTGTAAAAACAGCCAGGATGGTTTTGATTGTTTCCCATGATCTAGGTTTTATTGAAGCGCATTGTACTAAAGCCATTTGGATAGATAAAGGTGAAGTAAGAGCTGTTGGAGAACCCATGGATATTTGTGAGCAATATAGGACTTTAACCTTAGCAGCAGCACCTCCAAAAAAACCAACAAAAGTCATTGCTAATCTAAAAAAAACAGAAGAAAATATTGGTGATGAAACAGTTATAGAAGTGAAAAATCTTGGTTTACAATATAATTTAAAGAATAAAAAATTTTGGGCACTAAAAAATATCAACTTTACAGTGAAAAAAGGGGAAATAATTGGTATAATAGGACATAATGGTGCAGGAAAATCTACTTTATGTAAGGTTTTATCTAAAATACTCAAACCTGATGAGGGTAAAGTTGAGATAAATGGAGATGTAGCAGCTCTTTTAAGCTTTGGTACAGGTTTTAACGACCATCTATCAGGGTCAGATAATATATATTTAAATGGTCTTATGCTAGGCTTGCCAAAAGAAAGAATTAAACAAACCTATGATGATATTGTTGATTTTTCTGAGTTAAAGGAACACATATACAAACCTGTAAAAAATTATTCAACTGGGATGAGATCCAGGCTTGGTTTTAGTATAGCTTCTATGATTGAGCCAGATATTTTTATAATAGATGAAGCCTTATCAGTGGGTGATATGTCATTTTATGAAAAAGCTACTGAAAGAATGCAGGAAATGTTGACCACATCTAAAGCAGTAATAGTGGTGACACATAGTATGGATTTTGTAGAAAAAGTATGTACAAGAGCTCTTTGGTTTAATAAGGGTGAACTTGTATTTGATGGGGAGCCTAAAGAGGCAGTTGATAGGTATAAGCAAAAATAAAACTAAGATATATTTTTTAAAATGTATTAAAAATTAAAAAATTGGATGGTGAGTTTATGAACATATTAGTAACTGGTGGTGCGGGATTTATCGGATCGAACTTTCTTAATTTATTCGTTCCAAATCATCAAGAATACCGTTTTATTAATCTAGATAAGCTGACATATGCGGCTAATCTATTAAATTTAAAGGAAGTAGAGAAATATACAAATTATACTTTTGTCCAGGCAGATGTAGCAGACTATGAGCAAATAGAGGAAGTTTTTAAAAAATATGAGCCTGATGTTTTAATACATTTTGCAGCAGAAAGCCATGTGGATCGTAGTATTTTAGGTCCAGCAGAATTTATTAACACAAACATTTTGGGAACCTTTAACCTTTTAGAGGTTTGCCGTAAATATTGGGGTAGTTTTGATAATAAATTATTTCTTCATGTTAGTACAGATGAAGTGTATGGTTCTCTAAGTGATACAGGTTTATTTACAGAAGAAACTAGCTATGATCCGAGCAGTCCATATTCGGCTTCAAAGGCATCTAGTGATCATTTAGCTAGGGCATATTTTCGGACATATGGATTGCCGGTGAAAATAACTAATTGCTCTAATAATTATGGACCTTATCAATTTCCAGAGAAGTTAATACCAGTTATGATTCTGAATATGTTAGAAGGAAAACCTCTTCCCATTTATGGAAAAGGTGAAAATGTGAGAGATTGGTTATATGTTACCGATCATTGCGAAGCTATATGGACGGTAATGCAAAAAGGTAAGGTGGGAGAAACGTACAATATTGGCGGAAATAACGAATGGAAGAACATCGATATAGTATATGAAATATGTGAAGTATTAGCAGAAAAGCTAGGTAAGCAAGCAGATGAATTTAAAAAGTTAATTACTTTTGTAAAAGATAGACCGGGACATGATCTTAGATATGCTATAGATTCAACTAAGATCCAAAAAGAACTAAACTGGTATCATAAGGAAACTTTTGAAACTGGTCTAAAGAAAACAATAGCGTGGTATTTAGATAATAGTGAATGGACAGAAAGTATTAAAACTGGCGATTATAAAAAATGGATGGATTTAAATTATAAAGGCAGATAATCAAAACCTAAAGTACAATAGTGAAAAGGGGAGAGGAAATGAAGGGGATAATTTTAGCAGGAGGTGCAGGTTCAAGGTTAAAGCCTTGTACTATTGCAGTTACAAAACAATTATTGCCAATATATGACAAGCCTATGGTATACTACCCGCTATCAACCTTAATGCTTGCAGGAATAAAAGATATCTTGATAATATCAACTCCAGAAGACACACCAAAGTACGAAGAAGTTTTAGGAGATGGTAGTGCGTTAGGTATAAAATTTTCATATAAAGTTCAGGAAAAACCTGAAGGAATAGCACAGGCCTTCATTATTGGAGAAGATTTTATTGGAAAAGACAATGTATGTCTTATTTTAGGAGATAATCTTTTCTATGGTCATGGTTTGACTGGTATATTAAAAAAAGCGGGCGAGCTAAATAGCGGAGCAGCTATTTTTGGCTACTGGGTAAAAGATCCTGAAAGATATGGTGTTGTGGATTTTGATGAATCAGGCAGAGCACTAAGTATTGAAGAGAAACCAAAAAATCCAAAATCTAACTATGCAGTACCCGGCCTATACTTTTATGATAATCAAGTAGTAGAAATTTCAAAAAATATAAAGCCATCAGCCAGAGGCGAGCTTGAGATAACAGCTGTTAATATGGAATACTTAAAAAGAGGTAGCCTTAAAGTCGAAGTATTAGGAAGAGGGACTGCTTGGCTTGATACAGGAACCCCTGAAAGTCTTCTTGATGCTGCAAATTTTATTGCAGCCATAGAAAAAAGACAAGGATTAAAGATTGCATGTATAGAAGAAATAGCTTATAGAATGGGCTTTATCAACGCAGAACAGTTAGAAACTGTTATTAACAATATGCCTAATAGTTTTTATAGAGATTATTTGGTCAATTTATTTTATGAAAAAGGTGAATCTAAATGGCTTTCTGGAAAAAAGGACAAATTCAAGGTGTTGTAATAAAAAAATTAGTTAAATATGCTGATGATAGAGGATTTTTAACAGAAACAATAAGGGCTGATGAATTACCGGAAAATATACAGCCTGTTATGAGCTATGTTTCCTACACTGAGCCTGGAATAAGCAGGGGTCCTCACGAGCATAAAGAGCAAACTGATATTTTTTCTTTCTTGGGACCAGGAAATTTTAAAGTAAAGCTATGGGATAATAGAAATGATAGTGATACTTATGGGAGATTTATGGTGTTTTATGGTGGGGAGGATAATCCCATTACATTAATAATACCGCCAGGTGTTATTCATGGATATATGAATGTGTCCAAAACAAAAAGAGGTATGGTAATTAACTACCCGGATAAACTTTTTATGGGTTGGGGTAAAAAGGAAGAGATTGATGAAATACGTCACGAAGATGAAATAGATAGTCCATTTAAAATGGAGGACTAGTTATGAAGATATTGATATTAGGCAAAAACGGACAAGTTGGTTGGGAATTACAACGTACTATGGCTGCATTAGGGAATGTAATAGCTTGGGATATAGAAGATGTAGACTTAACAGATGAAAAAGCACTTCGTGCTGGTATTAGGTATGTAAAACCACAACTTATTGTTAACTCAGCAGCTTACACTGCTGTTGATAAGGCAGAAGCAGAACCAGATCGTGCAATGGCTATTAATGGGTTAGCTCCTGGGATTTTAGCTGAAGAAGCTAAAAAGCTTGGAGCAGGAATCATTCACTATTCTACTGACTATGTATTTGACGGGAGCAAAAAGACACCTTATGTTGAGGGTGATAAACCTAATCCCATCAATGTTTATGGTGAAACAAAACTTGCCGGAGAAGAAGCAATTAAAAAAAGTGGTTGTCCATATTTAATTCTTAGAGTTAGTTGGGTCTATGGATTACGAGGTAAAAACTTTCTTAAAACAATGATGAAATTATTGTGTGAACGTGAGGAAATTAGTGTAGTAAACGATCAGATAGGTAGTCCTACATGGAGCAGGCTTGTTGCCGAGGCAACAGCTTTAATAGCAGCACAAGGTGTAAAAGATATGTATACTTTTATGGTGGAAAATTCGGGAATATATCATCTTGCTAGTTCCGGCAAAACAAGCTGGTATGGTTTTGTAGAAACTATAAAAGAGCTGGATCATAATAAGGATGAACATATTTGTCAAAAAGTGCAGCCTATACAAACTAATGGTTATCCTACACCAGCAGAAAGACCCAAATATTCAGCTTTAGATAATAGCAAGGTTAATAAAACATTTGGTATTTATTTACCACAATGGGAAGATGCTTTGACGATGGCACTTACTGATCTAGGAGCAATGAATGAAAGGAAGGTGCTTCAATGAACATATTTTGGGATACTATTATAGAACCATTAGTAACAAAACTTAAACCTAAGCATATCATTGAAATTGGAGCAGATACCGGGAAAAATACAGTAAACTTGCTTGAATACTGTAAAAATAATGAAGCAATTCTTTATTCGATTGACCCTGAGCCTCAGTTTGATGTGGAAAATTTAAAGCAGGACAATAAAGATAGATTTATATTTTATAAAACATTAAGTTTAAATGTCATACATCAACTTGATAACATGGATTTGGTGTTAATTGATGGTGACCATAATTGGTATACGGTTTATAATGAGTTAAAGTTAATAGAAAAAAGGTGTCAGGAACGAGAGATGCCTTTTCCTTTTATTATTCTTCATGATATAGATTGGCCTTATGCTCGTAGAGACCTTTACTATAATCCTGATAATATACCAGATGCATTCCGTAAACCCTTTCAAAAAAAAGGTATAAAACCTGGAACAAGTGAATTGCAGGATAATGGAGGACTAAATCCTCATTTATTTAATGCCATCTATGAAAATAACTTTCAAAATGGGGTTCTAACTGCTCTTGAAGATTTTATGAAAGAATCCATGCATCGGTTTGAAGTGATTAGGCTTAGTGGTTTTTATGGACTTGCATTAGTTTTTTCAAAAGAAGCAGCGATAAATAACACAGAGGTTATTAGTTTTATAGAAACTTTAAAGGTGCCAGAACTTTTACAAAAACACTTGGAAAAGTTAGAGTTAGTGCGTATTGAGGAACAAATTACCAAAGATAATTATGGGTTGTTGCATAGAGAAAGCAAATTGAAAATTGAAGAGATGCAAAAAATAAATAATGAGAAAGACGAACAACTGGAAGCAGAGGCAGAAAAAATAGAAGCCTATAAAAATGAAATTAAAAAGCAAGAAGCTCAAATTGAAGAACAAAAATTTTTTTTTAATGAAGAAAAGAAGAAACTGGAAGCAAAATTTAAGAAAGAGCAAGACAAGCTTTTTGCTGAGTATAAATGCATCCAAGAAAAATTGTCTACTGAACAGGCTGAATGTCGTCGCTATGCAAACTCTGCTCGATACCGTATTGGAAATATTATAGTGAGAGCAGTTTCATCTCCGATTGATTTTTTAAAACTCCCATATCGTCTTTGGAAAATTTTTATTGAGATGCTCAGAAAAAAAAAACCTGAGGGTATAAAAAGCAAAACGGAACAGTTGAATTTAAAACAAGAAGTTCCTAGAGAATTGTATAATCCTTCAGTTAGCTTGATCTCTGTGGAGAAAGCAAGGTATACGCTTCAGCAAATTATTGAGATTAATCGAAAACGATTGGGAAGTATTGATTTTATTGCAGGAAATCCATTAGTCTCTATTTTAATCGTCAACCATAATGGATTGGATAATTTAAAATCATTGTTTTCTTCTTTTAAGTCGTGTGTTTTTTATGCCAATTATGAAATTATTATAGTTGATAATGCTTCAACTGATGGATCTCGACAATATTTGGAAGAAATAAAAACCGAATTTAAAGCTACAGTTATCCTAAATGATGAAAACAAATCTTTTTCGTATGCTAACAATCAAGCTAGCAGGCAAAGCAGGGGAAAATATCTATTGCTGTTAAATAACGATATAACTGTTACGGATGGCTGGCTGGATGAAATGCTTCGGGTTGTTACGAAAGAACCTGATGTTGGTGCGGTCGGTGCTAAACTGGTTTACCCAAAAATTCCGTCAGGGAGTATTAATCAAGGTAAATCTTTTCTTATTCAACATGCAGGTATCGGTTTTAGGGACGATGTTTTTAATGGTAGTGTTTTTATTCGTCCTTATAATATGAAGAATGGTACAAATGTCTATGCCTTAGGGGAGCCCTTGGAAAGCACAGAGAAAATGCTTGCTGTAACAGCTGCTGCCTTATTGGTTTCAAAACAAGCATTTGATTCAGTTGGTGGCTTGGATGAAGGTTACGAATATGGCTATGAAGATGTGGATTTATGCTTGAAGTTGGCTAGGAAGGGATATGTAAATTATTATTGTCCCACAGCATTATTGTTCCATTATGAATTTGGAACTCAAAGCAAGAATGAAAAACAGGATGTAGTTAGGAGAAGGACCAATAATATTGAATTGTTCAGAAAAAAATGGGGGAGGTCTTTACAATATACCTTGAAAAACCACTTGAACCCACGCAAAATTGCCATTATGGTTCCCGCACCTTGTTGGGATGAAGCTAAGCATTGGGGAGACTATCATTTTGCACTTGCTTTGAGCAAGTATTTTTCTCGGAGTGAATATCAAACCGAAATTAGGATATTACCGGAGTGGGAAAAAGAATTTGATGGGAGATATGTGTTGGTATTACGGGGGCTTAGTAAATATAAGCCAAAGCCCGAACATATAAACATTATGTGGAATATTTCACATCCAGATAAGGTAAAGACTGAGGAATATAATCTCTATGATACGGTGCTTGTTTCGTCCATAAAATGGGCTGAAGTGGTTAAGCAGACAGTAACGGTTCCAGTGCACCCCCTCTTGCAGTGTACTGACCCCGAATTATTTGCTATATCCGAGGAAACCAAAAAGCAGTTTGAATTGTTGTTCGTGGGAAATTCCAGGAAAGTTTTTCGTAAGATCATTAAGGATCTGCTCCCAACCAATAGGGAACTTGCTGTGTTTGGAACCCATTGGAAAGAATTTATTGAAGAGAGATATATTCGCGGTGAATATATTCCAAATGCTCAACTAGCCCAAATGTATCGCAGTAGCGAGATACTACTTAATGACCACTGGGACGATATGCGGGAGAAAGGTTTTATTTCTAACCGCTTATTTGACGCCTTGGCGGCAGGTGCTTTCGTCATTAGTGACAACGTGGAGGGGCTCATCGAAACTCTTGAGGACAGTATCGTGACGTATTTGGATAGTGAAGACTTAAGGTTAAAAATAGACTACTATATAAGCCATCCACAAGAGAAAGAGCACAAGGTGCAAAAAGGGCGTCACATTGTGTTGACTCACCATACTTTTGAACAACGAGCAGCAGCAATTCTTAAGAGCTTTTTGTCTTGTGAACAAAGCCTTGATCTAACAAAAAACAGAGACAATTCTGATTAAGATGAAGTATGTGGAAACATGTCACGATATGAACATATATATTGGTTCGCTCATGCCTTGATGTTCATAAAAAAGGGAATACTTCAAAATATATAATGGAGGCATATTATGAAGAAAATATTTATTGTTTCATGCGTAAAAAATGAAAGTGATATTATCGAATCTTTTTGCAGATACAATCTTACATATTGTGATGGCATGTTAATTAAAGATGATAATAGTAGTGATAATACAAAGGATATATTGTTAAAATTGATTGACGAAGGACTCCCTATATATTTGACAGAGGAAATTAGTCAAACTGATAAAACTGAAGGGGTACATAAGGCTATTGATGAATATGGTGCGGACTTAATAGTGCCACTGGATGCAGATGAATTTTTATATCACATAGATGGCATAAACCCGCGTGAAGCACTAAAGGCTTTGCGAGAAGATGTGGAGTATCAAGTGTCGTGGCGCACATATGTATATGAGAAAGAGTTGGATATCAAGTTGGGTTTTACGCCTCATAATTTTAAATATTATAGAAATCCGCTTTTTGAACAAATGCAAGGTCATGCTGGCAAAACGCTGGTAAGCAAATATCTTATTAAAGAAAAACGAGCGAAAATACCAATTGGTTCACATTGGTTGCTGTATCCCAAGGAATATCAGAATGTAGTTACTGTTGAAAATCCAAAGAAACTTGTGATTGCACATTTCCCAGTCAGAAGCCAAATACAGGTAATGAGGAAGGTTATACCACACTGGATAAAGAAATGGAGAGAATTTACATCTTTAAAGAGAAGCCGGTTAGATAATCATCAACTAGGTAAGTTATTTAATGATATTAGAGATAGTGGAGAGATAATGCCGGAAAAAATGAAGCAGCGTTCTATTGAATATAGCTTGTATGATCGAGGAAATAAGGAAGAAATCTCAAAACAAATGTCGAACTTGGGTGACCAGTTGATGATTTACGGTTCAATGGATATATCATTTTGCAAGGATAAGCTTGTTTTACATTACACCCGTTACACTGAGGATAGTAAAACATTTATACGTGCTACTTTGAAAGAAATCGACGATACGATTATGTTTTTAACTTCGGAAAACAATAGAGTAACGAAGTCATTACATGAAATGACGGTGCAAAAAGAAGCTTTAGCTCAAACTAGATTTGGTCAGGATTTTTCAAAGCATCAAATAAACGAACAAGCAGAACTTATGAATGAAATAAAAAATATTAAAAACTCTATCCGTTATAAGATAGGAGAGGCATTTGTAGAGGCAGCTAAATCCCCTGTATATGCATTTAAGTTGCCTGCAAAGCTAGTAAAATTGTTTATAGAATCAAAAAAAACAAATAATAGATCAGGTTACGGAGACTGTATATCGAGTAATTCTGTCGATATGCCTACATCTTCATCTAAGGGGATCAAAATTAATGTTGGTTGTGGACCATATGACAATAAAAAGGGCTGGATTAATGTTGATATTCAAGACTTTAAATCTGTGGATATTGTAATGGATGTAACAAAAGAATGGAAGTTCAAAGATGTAGACTTTATTTTTGCGGAGCATTTTTTGGAACATATTAAACTAGAGCAAGGGATCAATTTTTTATTCAATGCATTTAAATCATTAAAAATAGGAGGAATGATAAGGCTAACAACGCCTAATGTTGAATGGGTATTAAAAACGCACTATAAATTTGGGGATAAAAATCATGATGTATTATTAGATAGTGTTTGCAGTATAAATAGGGCATTTTATGGTTGGGGTCACAGTTTTTTGTATTCTGAGTATTTTTTGAAGTATATTATGGAAAATGTAGGTTTTGAAAATGTTAAATGTGTTGAGTATGGGAAAAGTAATGTGCCTGAGCTTAATGGATTAGAGCAACATAGGTTTCATGGTTGTATGAGCCTTTTACTGTTTGAAGGAACGAAGCTTCAACATAAGAACTTTTTGGATGATGCATTTCTTGATTACTTACAAGAAAAATTTATTAAGTATAATAATGCTAAAGGCTGATTTGTAGGATAGGTAGTAATATCTGCAAATTGTATAATTAAGTATCCAAAGCCATAAAAAAAGACCCACCTATCTCAGCAGGAGTTAACCCTTGCTGATATAGGAAAAAGTCTCGCTTTTAAAAGAGACTGTCGAACGATAGGGCGTGAACTGGCTAGTGGTATGACAAAAAAGAGACTTAATGGGAAAATATGCATATTTTGCAAATATTGAGTAGAGAAAGTGTGCTGAAAATGCTTAAAACAAAGGAAGGGTTTTAAAAGTAAGAAAAGGGAAAGCTGAATCTATTGCATACAGTGCTATGTTTTGGTTCGCTCTATTGCGTTTAAGAAAGTGCTTTCGCATAAATTCACCTGCGATGATTTCATTGAAGTTATAGCAAGCGTGATGGTACGCTTTCCCATGCTGGAGAGTGTATCTACGGTGGGACAGCTCAAGATAGTGGATACTATTTAGCATATATCGTTTCTGATGTACAGGCTCGAAGTGAGTTTGTTAACTATCAGACAAAGCTGTTTGGCAATGCTGGTATCATATCATTGACCAACAAATATATTTCTTGCGAGGGATATCAAAGTTTTATTAATGACTTAGAAAGACATTTTAGAAGAGCCATCTTATTTGCTTGTATCCCAGAAAATCATATTGTTCAAGAAATTTGCTACGCATTTTGCACCAAAATTTATTAGGGAATCATTTGCAAAAAGATACCGGAAAAATCCGGTGGGCAGGTATAATGATCATCATTCCATTTTTGTTTAATAAAGATTACTTATGCAACTTGTCTAAGTAAGGTGTTTGATATATCATGTGTAGCTAATTGTATTTTAGGAGGCATATATGGCTAATCCAAAAAATAAAACTTTTAATGACAGCAAAAAATTAACTATTGCAATTATATCTTGGTGTGTTTCACATAATGCACTTGGAAGAGCATATATGCTGGCAGAGGCTCTATCATATCACTATCAGGTACAATTAATTGGGTTTGCTTTTGATAACAAACCGATATGGGAACCCGTTAAAAATGCTCCAATACCTATTACTATTTATCCGGGCAGTAACTTTCCGGGATTTGCGGAAACCTTAGAAACAGCAGCTTTTAATATAGAGGCAGATATTATTTTAGCTTGTAAGCCACGTATACCATCATTGCAACTAGGGTTGTTAATAAAAGCTTTTCGGAATAGGCCATTAATTTTAGATATTGATGATGAAGAAGTTAGCTTTATGAATAAACAAATTGTAGATGATTTAAAATTACCCTATGGTGAAACATGGACGTATTTTTCAGAAAATCTTATTCCATATGTGGACCATATTTTGGTATCAAATGTTTCTCTGCAAAATAAATACGGTGGTACAATTATTCCTCATGCACGAGACGAAAAAATATTTGATCCAGTCCTTTATAGTAAAGAAGAGCGAAGAAAGCAATTGGGGATTTCCTCGAAAGATAAGATTGTGCTTTTTTTAGGAACGCCGAGAGAGCATAAAGGGCTTATTGAACTTTTAAATGCAGTTAAAGAATGTAAAAATCCATCTTATAAGCTTTGTATTATAGGTTCTTTTCCAAATGATAAATTAAAAAAACAATTGCAATCCATAGGGGGGGAGCAGCTATTATTGTTGCCCAATCAACCATTCAAAGACATTGCTAAAAACATAGTAATAGCGGATGCAGTATGTTTGCTTCAGGATATAGAAAATGAAATTACCAAATATCAACTGCCAGCTAAAGCTATAGATGCTATAGCCATGGGTATACCGGTGCTAGCATCTAAGACGCCACCAATTGAGCCGTTAATCAGTCAAGGATTAGTTATACCGAGCTCCCTTACAACAGTATCAGAAGATATTGATAGAGTTTTATCAAATTCATCTTCGTTGCATTTGGAACAACTTAAAAAAAGGCCAATTTTTCTTAAAGAATATAGCTATACGGCTATTTCAGCTAATATTGAACATATTATAAATGAGTGTTTAAAAAAAACGAAACCATTACCTGAAGAGGCACTTAACTTTATTGATCTACAAAAAAAATATTTGGATGATGTTAGTAAATTGATAAGAACAGAGTTTATAGAACTAAGAACCCAGCTTGATACAATAAATCAGGAGCGAATTAAAATTGAACGCCAATACAATGCGATTTTACAAAGTCGAACTTGGAGATATACATTACCTATTAAAAAATTAATAAAAACAATTAGAACGCTACTGCGTATATAAGGTTTTTATGTAGGATTTTTAGATAGTGTACAAAGTTATTCTAGAAGGGAAAGTGTAAATTGATAAAACCGCTGGTTTCTGTCATAATACCGATTTATAATCAAGAACCATATCTTCGACAATGCATGAATAGTGTGCTATCTCAAACCCTTGAAAACATTGAAATAATTGCGATTAACGATGGGTCAACGGATGCTTCTTTGGATATAATTACGGAATATATAAAAAGAGATGAACGTGTTAGGCTTATTAATCAAGAAAATATGGGTGTTGCAAGTGCACGAAATAATGGTATTAATGTGGCAAACGGACAATTTGTTGCATTCATGGATCCTGATGATTGGTATCCAGAAAATGATATTTTGCAGGTTATGTATCAAACTGCAATTGACAAAAATGTCAAAATTGTGGGTGGTTCGCTTTCGCGTTGGTTAGATGGACAAGCTACCTATGAACATGATCGCTGGGAAAAAACTAATGCTGATTATATGTTTACAGAGGATAAGTTATTGTATTATCGGGACTATCAATTTGATTATGGATTTTGGAGATTTCTTTATCAATTAGATATGTTACGAGTTAATGGAATTAAGTTTCCTCCCTATCAGCGTTTTCAAGACCCACCTTTTTTTTGTGAAGCTATGATATGTGCCAGTGAGTTTTATGCACTCAAAAAAATCACCTATATGTACAGGGTAGAAAAAAAGCAGATAAATTGGACGGACCGTAAGGTATGTGATACAATCTCTGGAATGTTAGATTTGTTAGAGTTATCAAAGAAACATAAGCTTGAAAAATTGCACTTTATAGCTTTTTATAGGTTAAATACAAAATATCTAGGAGATATAGTGTCCGAGAGTTTGAAAAATGGTAATCGCAACTTGTTATTATTATTAGCCAAAGCAAATAATGCGATTGATATAGCACTATTGTTAGATGCAAAATCAAAAATACACAAGGAAACATGGAAAATAATGGATGGCTTTTCGCAGTCAGATATTGTATGGATTAAGTCTTTGTTTTTATTAAACTTGCAATCAAGACCCGAACAATTAGAACAAAGATTACAACAAATTGAACAAGAAAAACAGCACATTGAAGAACAAATACAAATGTTACAAAGTGGTCATGGTAATATCATCTATACTATAAGACACTCCATAAAGCACTTTTTTTATATATTAAATAGAGGATTTAAGTGCTTAAAAGACCATGGTTTGCGTTATACGGTAAAGCATATCTTTAAAAGCATAAAAGAGCTAACTAAATGAAAAATACACTGTAAAAAGGTGATTGATAGGGAGGTATTATGAAAAAAATAAGCGTTATAGTACCTTTTTATAATGTGGAAAGATATATTCGACAATGCTTGAAATCATTAGAAGCGCAGACCCTAAAAGATATCGAAGTTATTTTGATTGATGATGGTTCACCGGATAGAAGTCTTGCAATAGCTGAAGAATTTGTAAAAAGGAATGCAAATTTTCATTTGTATAGAAAGGAAAACGGAGGATTAGGAGATGCAAGAAATTATGGAATGCGATATGCAAAGGGAGACTATATTCTATTCCTTGATTCTGATGATATGCTACCGCCTAAGGCGTGTGAGATGTTATATAAAAGGGCAATAGAAACAGACAGCGATATAATCTTTGGGAAGCCTGTTTGGAAGAGCGAGAACGAAACTAAAGATGTAGAGTACTTAAAAAAATGGTTTAATTTCGATAACAATAAGAATTTTAGAGAAGAATATACTTTTGCTTTAGGTGTTCCTATTGCTACGTCTAAATTATTTAAACATCAATTAATACGAGATAATGCTCTTGAATTTTTATGTATTATTGGGGAAGATGTCCCTTTTTCGGTGCAGGCATATTATTATGCCAAAAAAATTGTTATTATCAATGATATAATTTATTGGAGAACTGAAAGACAGGAAGAAAGCAATAGGTCTATTATGCAAACTTTTGACAGTAAGGCAGTTAAAGATCGATTGATTGGCATGAGGTTTGTAGAAAAATTTTGTGTTGAAAAAAACTTAAACGATGTTAAGAGTGAGTGTTTTAGGCTAATCGAGCAAGTTAACAATATTTTTTTAAAGATTCAAGATGAAAAGGATAGAGAAAAAGCTTATGGGTTTATAAAGACTTATTTGGAAAGTCTCTGTGACATGCCTGATAAATATATTATGAGTCATTACTTGGGATTTGATTGTGAATTAGTTAAAAATACAACTTTTAGGGAATATGAGAAACTCGTTGTTGGAAAGTATTCCGATAAATACAGGAATTTTATGACTAACACAAAGCAAGGGCAGTTTATCAGAGATTTCATGAATAATACTAAACTGGGACGATTAATTAAGAAAATTCTCAAAAGAATTCTAAAGATATAACAAATGAGAAAAGCTGGGTGCTTATTTCGATACTATCATTACAAATCCACAAATTTAAAAAGGGTGTAAGTTCAATCTATAAAGGTGAATAGCTATGAATTTAATTAAATTTGAGGGATATTTGTGCTTTTTTCATTGTTAGTTAGTACCTTTCAGAGAAAGGAAAGCTCTTAATTATGAAGAAAATATTGGGATTTTTAACCAAATATACTAAAAATCAAAACATAAATCTAAAATTTGCAATTAACTGTTTTGCTACATCAATGGCTGTACTTATTATTTTTTTAGTGGCGTTTCCAAATATGTTTGCACTAAGTGAGCCAATGTCAATTTGTTTTGCTTTTCTCATGGCATTCTTTTTTGTTTCATCTATTATAGGGATTTTCCTTTACTTGGGCGAAATTCGCAAACAAATGTTTAGATATGTATATTATATATGTTCCACAGGATTATTCTTGATACTTCTAATACAGGGGCACATGAATGTTACGCTTGCAATCATACTTTTAATACCATATATATACACTTTAGTGCAAAAAGAAAAAGAACCAGTTTTTATGCAAAAATATAACACAAAGTTATATAAATGTCTTCTTTTCATAATTAACTTATACTTTGTTTTTGCATTAGTTGGCAATGGTCTTTTTTTGCTTGAAAGCAGAATGACGCTTAGCTTAAGTGTGTGGGCATTATTTATTTTATTTTTTATAGCATTATATCCATATGGACGAGCAATACTTCACAGTTTTGAAAAAATACGTATGTATGCAAATACTTGGACAGGCATTGATGATAAGAGTTGCGTACTTAAAATGGGAATTTTGAGTACGGCGATTGTATTTTTTGCTTTATTGGTGATTTCGTTTGGTTTTTATCCAGCTATAACGACACATGATGGTAGTTCCGCTCATTGGCCTATGGCAATGGGTGAGCGACAAATAACAAACGCACATCCAGCTGCATATACTCTTTTTATTAAGCTTACTGCTCAAATAGCACCGACTCCTTATGTATATATTTTAGTTCAGATATTACTTTTTTCTGGAGTGATTGGGGCATTTCTTGCTTTTCTTTACCAAAAAGGTTTGCCAAAAAAGATAGTTATTGTTTTTTCTTTTATATTTGCTTTGTTGCCAAACAATTATATGACGTTAATGTTGCTTTCTAAAAACCCTTTGTTTGCTGTATTTAAGATTTGGATTATCTATCTAATTATTAGGCTATTAGATAACCCGGAGGGGTTTTGTAAAGATTGGCTTATGATTAGTCAATTTGCAATTGTTTTGGCGGCATTAGGATTGGTACGACATAATGCTTTCTTAGCGATTGCTGCAGTTGGTATACTTGTTATATGGATAACAGTACGTCATTATAAAGAAATAAAAGGTGTTTTGCTTGCTTCATTCTTTGTTGCAATTATGCTTATGCAGTTGGTTCAAGGTCCAGTTTATGATTCATTTGATGTAATTAGAGTTGATAAGAGTTCGGCAATGTATCTGCCATTAGTAACACCTCTAGCATCAGCTGTTAAGAACGATGTATATATACCAGATGACATAAGGCATGTAATGGAACAAATTTTACCTTTTGAAGAGTGGTATGAGAGGGGGTATTATAGATTTAATACTGATATATTGCATTGGAGAGCACCGCGACCAAATTATGAACATACAAATCTCGGGGAAATTTTTAATATTTACTTAAGGATGCTTGTTTTATATCCTGATATTGTAATCCAAGATAGGCTGGATAGTATGGAGAGTCTGTGGAATGTGTTTCCTAGTAGAGCTGAGGGAGCATATAATGATAGATTTCGTTATGGTATCGCTGCTTCAATGCCCCATGAACTTTTACCTATTCATATACAGGGGACAGAGCCAATACGAGGAAGGTATTTTAAGGAAAACGCATTTACAGTCTTGCCTTTGTTAGTTGCAAGAGGGACAAGTGCTATTACTTTCACTGATATTATAGTTTGGCGAACAGGCATATATATTGTTCTTTTTCTCTATCTGACACTTTTCTTGTTTGTGCAAAAAGAGAGGTTCAAATTTTTTGCTATACTTCCTTCCTTTATGACACTTATAACATTGATTTTAGTAGTTGGATGGCAAATGTATCAGTATATGTGGTTCTTTCCGTTGTCAGTGCTTATTTTTTTGGGATATGTTTTACTTGTTCCAAGAAAATATTGTGATAGCAAGTATAAAATAGTGTCAAGTATAAAGTAAAGTGTCCATATTCTCGTTGAAAAATGTAAGATAATCCTATTATTAATTGCTGATTTATTATTCAATTTATTTTTACGAAAATTTTAAAAACATTATAATTAGCATTTTGTACTCTAAAACAAAAAAATGCTTAAGAAAATATTATTTTGAAAAAGGTGACTAACTATGACACGTATCATAGCCATAATACCGTGCCATAACGAAGAAGCTAGTTTGGAAAAAACAGTTGAGGCTTTAAAATCCAAAGTTCCAGACGTTGATTTCATCGTTATAAATGATGGCTCACAAGATGACACTTATAAAGTATGTATAGATAATAGTTATCCTGTTATTAACATTCCATTCAATCTTGGTCTTGCAAATGCTATGCAGACGGGTATGCGTTATGCCTATATCAATGGCTATGAAATGGCATTGCAATTTGATGGCGATGGTCAGCATCTGCCGGAATACATCCCTGGAATGGTTAGGGCAATGAAGGAAAATGTAGCTAATATTGTGGTAGGGTCAAGATATATGTATAAAACCTCAAAAAATATACGTGGACTAGGCGGAAAACTTCTAGGGTTAACTGTGAAACTTGTGACAGGTAAAACATTATCAGACCCGACATCAGGAATGCGCTTATATGATCGGAAGATGATAGAAAAATTTGCCAAAAATATGAATTATGGACCAGAACCAGATACTCTAGCATATCTTATGAATTGTGGAATAGCGGTGATTGAAGTCCCTGTAAACATGCAGGAACGCAAAGCTGGTGAAAGTTATCTTGGCATGTTAAATGCAGTTAATTATATGCTTAGAATGATTGTTTCGATCATCATTATTCAATGGTTTCGTGTGAAGGAGGGTGGATAGTGGATATTCTACTTAGAATGTTATTGTTCTTGATTTCCATAGGCACATTATTTTTTGTGTTTAGAAAAATACGAAACGCACAGATTCAAATAGAAAGTGCAATATTTTGGATTCTGTTTATGGTTGGATTGGTTATGATTAGCATTTTTCCAGGTACAGTGATATATATTTCAAATTTGATTGGAATTGAAAGTCCTGCTAATTTTGTATTCCTTTGCATAATATTTTTGTTGCTACTAAAGGTTTTTAATCAATCATTACAAAACTCCAAGATGCAGTATCAGATTCAACAGTTGTCACAAATTATTGCGTTGGAAGGTTTGCGGAAAAACACAGAAACTAACAAGGAACAAGATGAGTGATAATTAGGAACAAACAGGAAATAGTGTGTTATACTTAAACTAGCGATAAATAATTCGAATTTTTTCTAAAATAAGAGCTTGTAAATGCTAAGGTAATTTAAAACAATCTGCATTTTATATTGTAGGAGTGTCTTAATTTTACTGAGAAATAATGATTGAGCAAAGAGGTGGCTTAATGAAGAATATAATGCTGTGTCTTTTGAGTGTAGCTGTGCTTGTATGTGGACAGCTTCTTTTTAGATATGCGACTAGCGAAATAGAGGTCTTATCTTTATCAGATTTATTTAAAATTTTGTTTTCTCCATATGCAATGATAGCTATAGCTCTATATGCCAGTGCAACCTTGCTGTGGATATATATTTTGACCAGAATGCCAATAAGCCATGCATACCCTATACAAGCATTGGCTTTTCCACTGGTTGTAATTTTTTCTGTACTTTTATTTCAAGAAGCCGTTCCCATTAATCGTTGGATCGGAGTAGTAGTTATTGTTTTAGGTGTGATTATAGCCAGCAAATAATGGTGTTGAAGGAAAGCTTTTTCATTGATAAACGGAATTCTGCATATGGTTATGTTGTGTAATAGATGTTGCAGAAAAGCATGCGGAAAAGAGGAGCTATAGTATAATGAAAATACTTGTAACAGGCGGAGCGGGTTTTATTGGTTCTAACCTAGTAGATGCATTAATTGCAGAGGGTCATCAAGTAACAGTTATTGATGACTTATCTACAGGTAAAGAGGAATATGTAAATTCAAAAGCTAGGTTTTATAAAGTTGATATTGCTTCAGAGGAAATCAGAAATATATTTAAAGAGGAAAAATACGACCTTGTTTACCATTTAGCTGCTCAAATTGACATACAAAGGTCAATTAAAGACCCGGTTTATGATGCTGGAGTTAATATATTAGGTACTATCAATATCTTGGAAGCATGTAAGGAATATGGTGTATCAAAAATAGTTTATGCATCTTCTGCTGCTGTATATGGAGAGCCGAGGTATTTGGGAATTGATGAAATACATCCGGTAGCTCCGATATCTTATTATGGAATATCTAAATATACACCTGAACAGTATATAAT
>JGI20163J26743_11538399_pt1 | contig 22184 bp, 17 predicted proteins | sample TergutCu122P1_FD_26743 | JGI IMG/M metagenome (IMG submission 26743) | reverse complement strand
AAACCTATGTTGTATATCTCAAAGAGGGTTCTCAAATTGTAGATATTTTGAATATAATGGAAGCGCACATCGCTTTGATGGAACTGGAAAATATCCGAATTCTAAAGGAGGTGCGCAATAGCGTCAATCGCAAGGTGAATTGTGAAACCGCCAATATTAGTAAAACTGTATCGGCGGCAGTAAAACAGGTGAAAGATATTGAATATCTTCGCGATTCAATAGGCTTAGAGCGATTGCCGGAAGGACTGGAGGAAATTGCTTTGGCAAGGCTTTCTTATCCCGAAGCTACTCTGAAGGAATTAGGGGAGATGGTGACCCCGGCAGTAGGAAAATCAGGCGTGAATCATCGCCTGCGAAAGATAAGCGAAATCACCGAAAAAGTTAGGCGAAAGCAAGGAGGAGCATTATGATTGAAATACCGATTGTCGTGGATTGGGATAAGGGGTTGGATGTAAGACCTATTGCATTGCTTGTACAAGAGGCTAGTCAATATGCGAGCCAAGTACATATTTGCGTAGACAACAAAAAAATTAACGCAAAAAGTATTATGGGCATGATGAGCTTGAATCTCGCAGAGGGAGAAGAGTTTGTAATCATAGCCGATGGGGAAGATGAGGCACAAGCGGCAGAAGGTATTAAAACTTTTTTTACTTCTTTAAAATAGATTGAAGATAGAAAAGCAACAAAAAAGCTAGTAGTTACACCAAAGAAAACATTAAAAAACAGAAACCAAAGGGGGACCAGACATGGCTCAAGATCAAAAAGCAAAAATCACAAAAAAAGACATTATTGATTACGTCACTAAGATGGAAATCAAAAAGGGCGGTATCGGCGGATTGGATAAAGTTGATGTATATGTCCATATCCAAGAAATCGTTAAGATGTATGACGCCTATACCGAGCAAGAATTAGGCGCAAAAGAAGCAGAAGTTGCTGCTAAATTCCAAACGCAGATGGATACTCAGAAAACAAAAGAAGTTGAAATGCGTAAAGAATTAGAAGCTTCTAAAGCAGCGGCGGCAAGTGCCGTAGAGGAAGCAGAAAAGCAAAAGCGTCAGGTGGAAAGTTTGAGTCGCTTTAGAGATCTTTCGGCTGAGTTGAAAACAAAAACAGAGAGTCAAGAAAAAGAGTTAGACCTTCTGAAACAAAAACTTGCCGAATTAGAAGGAAGTGCGGCGTCCGCCGGACAACCTGCTGTGTCTTCCGCAGAAGTTGAGCAATACAAAGTAAAACTTGCGGCTCTAGAAGCAGAAGTTGCTCTATTGAAAGAGAAAAATGATGTACTTAGTGCCGAGAACAAAGATCTTACTCCGGGTATGATTCAAGATTACACCAATGAAATCATGGCACTTAAAGATGAACTTCGTAGACGTACTGCGGAAACAAAAGATTTGACCGGCAAAATCGCTGACCTTGAAGCGCAAAGAGAAGGTGGCTTTAGAAGCGGTTCAAAAGATGCATTCTCTTATTCTGATGAGATTGGTGATATCTTACGTGAAGCTCGTAAAGAAGGACAACACATCATTGACAACGCTCGTAACGAAGCGGAACAAGAGATGATTAAAGTGTTGAACTTGCGGGCAAAACACAAAGCTGAAAATGAGTCTTATCGTAACTGGTGTAAGCGCGTAGAAGTAGAAAAGAGGAGCATTGAGGAGTTCTTAACTCAATTGGCAATTCAATTTAAAAATGCGAACAGAGCTTTGGCATCAGTAAAAGAAGATGCGGATGCATTTGATGTTGAAAGAATCTTCAACGTAGTGGATCTGCCGCCGGGGAAACTAGAAGAAATGGATTCTGACGACCTGTAAGGGGTAGAAAAGTGAAGCTTTTTGAGGTGCTCTCTGGATGGCAGTAAATCGGCAGCGTTCAGATTTGAGGATGTTACATACATGAAACGGTTATTGTTTATCTACAATCCAAATGCCGGAACCGGGTCTATCAAAACAAGATTGGCTGAGGTAGTTGATATTTTTGTAAAAGCAGGGTATGAGGTGGAGATTTATCCCACTCAATGTTATCAGGATGCGCTTACAAAAGTCATGACACACCCCAAAAATTATGATTTACTGGTGTGCTCCGGTGGTGACGGCACTTTGGATGAGGTAGTAACCGGGATTGCCCGTTGCGGTCACAATATTCCCATCGGATATTTACCGACAGGTTCGGCGAATGATTTTGCACGAAGCTTACAAATTCCTAAGAATTTAGTGGACGCAGCAGAGATTGCGGTACATGGTGTCCCTTACACCTGTGATATTGGTCAATTCAACGATGATTATTTTGTGTACATTGCTGCCTTTGGAGTATTTACTGATGTGTCCTATGAGACTGATCAAGGCATGAAAAATGTATTCGGTCACATGGCCTACGTGCTGGAAGGAGCCAAGCGGATTTTAAATGTTCCTTCTTATCAGGTTCGTGTATCTTATGAAGGTGGCGTGATCGAGGATGAATTTGTCTTCGGTATGGTTACAAACTCTAAATCGGTTGGTGGTTTTAAAGGAATTATCGGGAATGAAGTTGTGTTTGATGATGGTTTGTTTGAAGTGACTCTCATCAAAAGGCCGAAAAACCCCATCGAACTAAATGAAATTCTAGTGGCCATGTTAAACCGTCAGATTGATACAGAATTGATGTATACCTTTCGCACAGGGCAGATTGTTTTTGAATCAGATGAAGAGATTCCTTGGACGAGGGATGGCGAATTTGGCGGAAGCCATGATAAAGTTACAATTGTGAACCGAAGAAAAATGCTACAGATTATGGTGAAGGACAAAATATACCAAAGATTATGTTCGAACGACGATAATGTAGTAACTGTTTAAGGAGAGTTCTTCTTAGTGGTTGCCAGAAAACCGGAAAATCTAGTAGTAGAGTTCCGGTTTTCATTCTATGTACAGAGGGGCACTGACGCGGGAGTGAATCTCGCTTAATAGACAGGCAAAACGCCCCTCGCTTGCAATTAGAAAGGCGAATAGGTACTTGACGGGTAATAGACAGGGTAGTATAAAGTATTCATTATTAGGGAGAGGGAGAAAACCATGGAAATGACAAAAGAGCAAAAAGCCAGTGTGGAGTTGGAAGAAAAGGGAAACAACACCAAGCAGGAAATCATTGACTTCATCACCAAGATGGAAATCAAAAAGTATGGTTTGCGCGGTCTTGATAAGGTGGATGTGTATGTACACATTCAAGAGATTGTGAAGTTGTATGACACCTACGTGGAAGAAATGGTGGAAGGGCAACGAGCAATTTTAGAAGAGAAGCACAAAGATGAAATTGCGGAGTTGACCAAGCAACAGGATGAAAAAATAGAAAAGGCAAAGAAGGAACTGGCCGAAGATCATGGTAAGCAAAGCGCGAAAGCTGAGCTTGTCCAAGAGGAACTGGATGCTTGCAAAGCAGAGTTAGAAACTTGTAAGAGAGAGTTAACCACCTGTAAAGAGAAAGTAGGAGCGTTAACTCGGGAAAAAGAGTTGGCGGAGTTAAACGCCGGTAGCTCTTCCAGTCAGTATGAGATTGAAAGTCTGAAACGTAGTTTGGCATTGTCGGAGAGCGAGTTATCCAGACGTACCGAGGAACTAAAACGTCGTACCGAAGAAGCCGCCCGATTCCAAGTCGAAATTGAGCGAGTGAAGCGAGGAGCCGACCAAGGGCAAAGTCGCTATCGTAGTGACGGAGATGATGGTTATCGATCGATTATGGGTCGAAACTACGAAATGGAAGAAGAGCTAAAGAATAAGGATTCTGAATTGCGTAGACTGCGAGCCAGACTTGAGGAGTGTGAAGCGAAACTCAACGAGCAGGTGGAAGAAAGCAAGTTGTCAATCCTTAGTGTGCCAAGGCCGTCAGCGGATCCGTATGCATATGTGGATGACATTGAAAAAATATTACGGGAAGCCCGTACGGAAGGGCAACGTATGATAGAGATTGCTCGCAAAGAGGTAGAGCAAGAAATGTTGAAAGTGCTAAACTTACGAGCCAGATATAAGCATGAGTATGAAGTATATCGTAATTGGACTGACCGTATTGCTGAAGAAGAGAAAGCCATTGAAGGTTTCTTAACTCAACTATCGGTTCAGTATAACGAAGCGAATCGAGCGCTAACCTCAATCCAAGAAGGCATCATTAACATGAGCATTGGACAAAGAATTTTGGGTTCTCCCGAATTGTCTACCACCAAATTGGATGAATTAGAACAACACAATCTTAATCTAGATTAATGCTAAATATCAGAGTCAATAATTGAGACGATGACTTTGAATTTATAAAAACGAACTAAGAAAATGGAGGAAAACAAGATGTTAGTATCCGCAACAGAAATGTTAAAAAAAGCAAAAGCAGGACAGTATGCCGTTGGGCAGTTCAATATCAATAACTTGGAATGGACAAAGGCTGTTCTATTAACTGCACAAGAGTGTAAATCTCCGGTTATTTTGGGAGTATCCGAAGGGGCAGGTAAATATATGGGCGGTTATGATACTGTCGTTGGGATGGTAAATGGGATGATGAAAGGTCTTGGTATCACCGTACCGGTTGCGCTGCATCTTGACCATGGTAGTTATGATGGCTGTATGGCTTGTATCGAGGCCGGTTTTTCCTCAATTATGTTTGATGGATCTCATTATCCGATCGAAGAAAACATTGCTAAGACCAAAGAATTAGTAGCCATTGTCCGAGCCAAAGGAATGTCTTTGGAAGCGGAAGTTGGTTCTATTGGTGGTGAAGAAGATGGGGTAGTAGGAAAAGGCGAATGTGCGGATCCTAACGAGTGTAAGATGATTGCCGATTTAGGAATTGATTTCTTGGCGGCCGGGATTGGTAACATCCATGGGAAATACCCGGATAATTGGGAAGGGCTTAGTTTTGAGACCTTGGATGCAATCCAACAATTAACCGGAGATTTACCATTAGTTTTACATGGTGGAACAGGGATTCCGGAAGATATGATTAAAAAAGCGATTAGTTTAGGGGTAGCAAAAATCAATGTCAATACCGAATGTCAACTTACCTTTGCGGCGGCGACACGGAAGTATATTGAGGCCGGAAAAGATTTAGAAGGAAAAGGATTTGACCCACGTAAACTGTTGGCTCCGGGTGTAGCTGCAATTCAAGCAACAGTGAAAGAGAAAATGGAGTTGTTTGGCTCGGTAGGCAAAGCATAAGAAAAGATAATAAGAGTGGTCAGTTCGTGCCCTAGGTGCTGACTGACCCTTTTTATTGATTAATAGGATCCTTTTGACACCCGAATCTTAATAGGAAATTTCTTTCGAATCTCCTATTAATCAATAAAACCGCTCCGCTTAGGATGCACACTTCGGCAAATATGAAATAGTCACAAAAGCGACCGCCGAAGGCGAAAGAACCACAAGGGAGGGCTAAAGAGCATGCATATTGAGAAAATCGATGTGGCTAGGATTTTTGGTGAACACACCTTTCATGATACGGCGATGCAGGAACGATTGCCTAAAAAGGTATATCAAGAGCTGATACGAACAATTGAAGAGGGAAAAGAGTTGGAGCTAGAGACCGCGGATGTAATCGCCCATGAGATGAAAGAGTGGGCGATTGAAAAAGGGGCAACCCATTATACTCATTGGTTTTTACCTTTAACCGGTATGACTGCAGAGAAGCATGATTCTTTTATCTCCGCGCCACAACCTAGTGGTAAGGTTCTAATGAGTTTCTCCGGGAAAGAGTTGATTAAGGGAGAGCCGGATGCTTCTTCCTTTCCCTCCGGTGGTTTACGAGCAACTTTTGAGGCGCGGGGATATACGGCGTGGGATTGTACGTCCCCGGCTTTTGTGCGCCAAGATGCAGCGGGAGCGACCCTTTGTATTCCCACGGCGTTTTGTGCTTATACAGGTGAAGCTTTAGATCAAAAAACCCCTTTGCTTCGCTCTATGGCAGCGATAAATAAACAAGCACTTAGACTGCTACGTTTGTTTGGTAATACCACTTCCAAAAAAGTAGTCCCTTCGGTAGGACCGGAGCAAGAATATTTTCTAATCGATGCCAATAAATTTCGCCAGCGGAAAGACTTGGTGTATACCGGGCGGACATTGTTTGGGGCGATGCCGCCAAAAGGGCAGGAGTTGGATGACCATTACTTTGGTGCCATTCGTCAGCGGGTCGCTGCTTATATGAAAGATGTGAATGTGGAATTATGGAAAATGGGTGTTACTGCCAAAACTCAGCATAATGAAACCGCACCGGCACAGCACGAACTGGCGCCTATTCATACAAAAGCGAATATTGCAGTTGATCATAACCAGATTATGATGCAAACCTTAAAAAGGGTAGCTTCTCGGCATAATCTAAAGTGCTTATTACATGAGAAACCTTTTGCCGGGGTGAATGGTTCCGGAAAACATAACAATTGGTCTCTCATAACAGATGATGGTATAAATATCCTAGAACCCGGTAAGACACCTCATGAGAACATTCAATTCTTGATGGTGCTACTATGTATTTTAAAAGCGGTAGATAAACATGCAGACTTGTTACGGGAGTCGGCGGCAGATCCGGGAAACGATCACCGTTTAGGGGGGGATGAAGCTCCTCCGGCGATTATTTCGGTATTTTTAGGAGAGCAGTTAGAAGATGTAATGGATCAATTAATCCACGCCGGTGAAGCAACTCATAGTCTGACCGCCGGGAAGATTAAAACCGGTGTGCGCACCTTGCCGGTTCTGGCCAAGGATGCGACTGATCGAAACCGTACCTCACCTTTTGCTTTTACCGGAAACAAATTTGAGTTTCGCATGATTGGGGCACGGGATTCGGTGGCGGCTTCTAATGTAGTGCTTAATACCATTGTGGCGGAGGCTTTTTCGGATACTTGCGACACTCTTGAGCAAGCGCAAGATTTTGACCAAGCGGTGCATGATCTGATTAAAGAGTATGCGACGATTACTAGGCGAATTGTTTTTAATGGTAATGGATATGCCGAAGAATGGATTGCCGAAGCATCTCGTCGTGGTTTGGCCAACATTAAATCGATGGTAGAGGCGATTCCGGCCCTTACCGAAGAAAAAGCGGTACAGCTATTTGAAAACTTTAAAGTGTTTACTCGTGCCGAGTTAGAATCTCGTGCGGAAATCCGTTATGAGGCATACGCCAAGGTGATTCACATAGAAGCGCGCACGATGATTGATGTAGCCGGTAAGCAGATTATTCCGGCGGTGGTCCGTTATACCAAAATTCTTGCCGAGACGTTATTAGCGATACGGTCTGTTGGGGCGGATGAAATGGTTCAACAAGAGATGTTAACAGAAGTAATGGAATTGTTAGAATCTGCCAGGGGTGCTTTAAAGAGGCTGATTATGGTGACCGACCTGGTAGCGGAGCAAAAAGAGGGACGTGAGCAAGCCAATTACTGCTATAAAGAAGTGTTTCCGGCGATGACAGCCCTGCGAGAGCCGGTGGATAAATTAGAGATGATTGTAGACAAAGAGATTTGGCCAATGCCTTCTTATGGTGATCTATTGTTTGAGGTGTAGCCATGATTGAAAAAACTATTCATTATGTGTGGCTTGGTAACGCCAAGATGCCGGTGGAGCAAAGGGAATTTATCCGCGGTTGGAAGGAACTTCATCCGGGCTGGGAGATTGTTTGCTGGGATGAAGAAAAGTTTGATTGCAAAAGTAATTCTTGGGTAAAGGCGGCGATGGAACAAAAGAATTACCCCCTAGCGGCGGATATCATTCGCAGTTATGCTCTTTTGCATCACGGTGGTGTATATCTTGATACCGACGTTGAGCTTTTTAAGCCCTTTGATGAATTGGCTAATGAGGCCGATTTCTTTATTGGATATGAAACAGATTTCTGGTTTGGTTGTGCTGTTTTGGGGGCAAAAAAGGGACATCCGGTTATCCGGGAAGTATATGAAAGGTATCTTACGCCTTGTGAGGGAATTGATGCCGCTGCCAATATGCTATGTGTTCTTAATTTCAGTGCTGTCATTCAGCGGATATATGATATTAAGCTAGATGGGGAAAGCCGAAGAATCGCTGACAATGTCCGGCTTTGTGGAAGAGATTGGTTCTTTCCGCAAGATTATATTACCCGTCGAATAAATAAAACAGAGAATACGGTGGCAATGCACCATTATTCGTCAGCCTGGTGGTCATTTTGGCGTCAAATTGGACTGAAAATTGCCCAAGGCACACGCATGGTTTTGGGGCGAGGTGTATTTGGCTGTTTTGAAAGAATTGCGAGATGCAGAATGCTTAGAAAACTAGAAAAAGAGTATAAGACTCGAGAAGCATCTATGAAAGCTAGGATTTAGGTGTGTTCTCCTATACAGTTACAAAATTGAGTATAAAGTAAACATCGAGAAAGGATATGACCGAACATGCTGACGAATAAGCGAAGAGAATTCCTATATGCCTTTACTGTATTTGGCCCTAACTTGATTATGACAATGTTGATGGCATATTTTACCAGCGCGGTCAATCCTCAGAATTTACGTGTGGATGCAGAACTTTGGGCGTACGTCCAACCAGGTACAATGGTTGCCGTCCCCATTGTGATTACATCCATTTTTGGCACCTTATTTACAGTGGGGCGCATTTTTGATGCCCTAATTGATATTCCTTTGGCGGCAAAACTGGATCGAATGAAAGACAAGTACGCACGCCTTAGACTGCCGATTTTGATTGCTCTTGCCCCTTTGTTAGCGGGTACGGTTGCTCTTTGTCTTCCTTTGACCTTAACCCCAAATAGTGGGTTAAACACGATTTATTTCTTTGTCGCCTTGATTGTGTTTTTTTCCGCATACACCCTTACGATGGTGGCTTTTTATAGTGGGCTCTCAGGTATCTGTAACAGTCGTAAGCAACGGGCTAGAGTCTCATATTTCAAATCATTCATCGATACGATACAGTATGCCTTGGCCTATGCCCTAGCGCCTTTAATTTTATCTGCTCTTCGGGGAACCGGGTTGAATATTATGCATCTTATCTTGATGTTTTCGCCAATGATATTTACGGTACTGATTCCGGTTATTATGTCGATTGGACGAAAAGCATCCGAGGAATCGGAAAATGCTGAGGAGGGGCAAGTAGAAACCCAGAAAGAAGCGCAAGGGAAAGGGCAACAAAAAATCAGTATCATGTCTAGTTTATCTTTTGTTGTAAAAAACAGAGCCTTTTGGCCGTGGATGTTAGTCGTTTTCTTTTATTTTATGGGATTACAACTATTCCTTTCAAAGCAAAATGAGTTGATTTCGGGAGTACTACAGTTGCCTGCTCAATATGCTGCACTTCTTAACGCGGCTGCTTTTGGCCCGGTTCCGATCATGCTTTTCTTCTATAATAAAATTATGAAAAAGAAGGGGATTCGCTTTGCTTTACAAACATCGATTCTTTCCTTTGCGGTGGGTATTTCCTGTTTTTCTCTTGGTTCGGCATTGTTCTTTCCGGACTCGATTACCCCTCGTATTGTAATAAATATGATTGGCGGGACGATTGCCAGTTTCTCAATTGGGGCTTTCTTTATGATGGTGCTAATTATCCCTTCACAGGTAGCTGCCGTCGAGCTTAAAGTATTAAAAAGGAGAAATAGTGCGATGTATTTTGCCGGTCAAGGAATTGTGATTGGCTTATCGGCCTCGATTGCCACCGGACTCATTGCCGATACGGCCCTTAGAGGGGCAGGTGAAATCTTGGTGTACACAAACCTAGCCGGCGTTGCCGGGGGGGTATATGGGATTCCCATCGGAGGGTTTATTGCGCCATTTATCGTGGTTTTTTTGAGTCTGGTAGCCTTTTGCTTAGCGTTTAAGATGCCGAAAAGTTATGATACAGTGACCATCGGAAAGCTATTTGATGAGACATATATACCGGATAGCGAGGACTTAGGGGATCGGGAGATTGTTTGACCGATTCGGGGTCAAAAGGAGTAAGAATGTGAAATATAAAAATACAATTGACGGTGAATTGTTGAGTCAGATGTTAGTAGGTGGCTTTAACAATCTTTCGCATAACAAAGAATATCTGGACGAAATCAATGTGTTTCCCGTTTCTGATAATGATACGGGCACAAACATGAAAAATACATACAGTGCCGGGATTGCTACGCTACATGCAAATGGTTCCTTTTATGAAACTTTCGGGGCATTTGTAAGAGGGATGTTAGGTGGGGCTAGAGGGAACTCAGGCTTCATTTTTTCACAATATTTTCTGGGGATTTACGAACATTTGATAGAAAATGATACCGTTTCAGTTATCGATTTAAGTCTTGCCATGAAAAGCGCGTATCTGGTTACGTATCGTGCCGTATCCAACCCGATGGAGGGAACGATGCTCACTATCATGCGAGAAGGGATTGAAAAGACGCTACACAGAATCGATGGTAAAACATCTGTGCACACGTTTTTTGACATTTTAGTTAGTGAAATGTTTTTTTGTACACAAGAAACGGTTAAGCAGATGGATCTCCTACGTGATAACACAGTATTGGATAGTGGTGCGTTAGGATTGTTTCTGATATTCGATGGGATGAAGCGGGCTCTTTTGGGCGAGGAGCAACATTTTGATTGTGCTAATAGTGATATCCTTCCTCGTCGCAGCAAAGAACTGATTAAAAATATATTGTTTTTCCGCTATTGCACGCAATTTATACTAAAGATATGTGAGGGAAAGAGCAAAGACGTTTACTTACATATGTTGAAAAAAAGAGGAGATTCCATTGTTGTTACCATCAATGAAAATACGTTGAATGCTCATATCCATACAAACTTACCGCAAAAAGTATTGGAGGAGTTTTCCCGGTTTGGCAATATTATTTCCACCAAGGTGGATGATTTGTTTCATACCCAAGAGTTTGCCGGACTTAAGCAGAGAAAGCATGCCAACTACGCCATTTTTGCGTTTGTACAAGGTGAAGGAAATGCCAAAACTTTAGAGCAATTGGGGGCGGATGTTGCCTTTTGCGTGCCTTCTTCCTATAACATCTGCGAGGAAGAGCTTAAGGTGTTGTTAGAGCAGTTTTTAAAAGAAGATTTGATAGTCTTTCCATCTGATAAAGAAACATATAAACTATTAAAAAACATCCAATGGTATGGTAATTATCCAAATCTATATGTGGCAGAATCAGAACACTTGACAAAAACATTCTTTTTACTTTCATCACTAATTTTTAATGACGAGTTCAAGATAGTGACAAAATCTCTGGAAAATTTGAAAAAACGGCAGGCGGTTCAGGCGCGGATAAGAAAAGTGGTTATCGAAAATGATCTTCAGTTTGAATGTACCGTGCAAAACAAGAGTATCGTCGAATATGGTTTTGCTGAGTTATTAGAACGAGTGGAGCGAGAAAAATTATTTTCCGCCTATTCAACCATTATTGTTTTTGCCGGAAAAAAACCAAGGCAAGAGGATGTTGTTGGAATTCATGAACAATTTTTCGGAAATGATGAGGTGGACTTTTTCTATTTTGATGGGCAGCAGACGGATTGTGATTTCATAGTAGGCGCATTTTAACCATCAAAGTTTTGGACTAGCGATGTGGGGTACGATTGATTAGTAACAATAAAGGATATGTGGAAGGTGAGGCGTTTGCAAAAAATCATGAAAAACTACAAGAAAATAATTGCCAGAAATCTTGCTAAGATAAAAGAAACCGATAAAACCTTGAAAAATATTTATCATGTCATATTTTCCCATGGGGAGCACTTTGCTTATGAAAGATTGATTAATCAGAAGATTGAAGCGGTGACATATTCTACTCTTGACTTGGAAATACGAAGATTTGCTGCCTACTTGAAGCATGCTTATCCCCAAGCAGAAGATAAATTCATTGCCATTGATTTGGAAAATGGCCCTTCCTTCTTGATTGCTTTTTGGGGTATCCTGATGAGTGGAAATAAGCCCTATTTAGTGAATTCCTTTTATCCTTTGGAGCTTAGACTAAAGCTCATTGAAAGACTGGAGGTTGACCTTGTTATAACCGATGGAACTGACTATCAAGATGCTACGCGGATTGAGATAGATAATTTTGACAAAAGCTACACGCCCATAACCGATGAGTTTTGGCTAAATGAGTTTGCCATATCTTCCTCTTTGACCGGAATGGAAGCAAAAATAAGTGTGTTTGACGGATCGGCAGTTGTAAGTCAGATTCTAAATACGGAAGGCATCATCAAAGTCAATGGCTGGATTACGAATAGCTATCAAAATGAAATAAAGGTCATTATGATTTTGCCCCTGTTTCATATTTTTGGTATCATGGTAAGCTATTTTTGGTTTGCTTTTTTTTGCACTACCATGGTTTTTCTAAAAGACAATGCGCCGGATACAATAAGAGGAACGATCAATCGCCATAAGGTGACGCATATTTTTGCCCCGCCAATTTTATTTAACAAATTATCTAAGGGAATCCAAAGGGGAGTGGCTCGGGCCGGTGAAAAACAGAAGAGAAAGTTTGAAAAAGGGCTAAAAATTGCGTGCGCCGTCCAGGATATTTTTCCCACATTGGGAGTTAAGATTTCAAAAAAGCTTTTCAAACAAGTGCTAACCGAATCCTTTGGAACATCGCCGCAGTTTATGATTTCCGGCGGAGCGCATATTGATGGAGAGGTCTTAACACTAATCAATGGGATTGGCTATCCCCTATACAATGGATATGGTACTACCGAAACAGCGATTGTAAGCGTCGAGCTGGGGAAAAAAATCAGTCAACGCACCGGTGGTTCGATTGGTAATCCTTTCGATAGTGTTACCTGCACCTATGAAGAGGATGGGGCTTTGATTGTGGCAGGGAGCTCTCTTTGTAAAAGAATTATTTACCTAGATGGCGGGGAGGAAGCGATTGATAGTATTAACACAAACGATATTGTGAAAAAAGAAAATGGACAGTATATTATTACCGGACGTAAAAGTGATCTTTTCATAGGCGAAAATGGGGAGAATATTAGCCCGGATATCATTCAAAATGAGTTGAGGGTTAAAAGAGCTAATAGATTTTGTGTGTTGGAGTTAAAGGGGAAATTATCGATTGTGTTGGAATACGGTGAGAAGCTACCGGAAGCAGTCATAACCAATGAAATGCAAGCGATTAGAAAAACCTTGACCGGGATCACCTTTGGTTCTTATATCGATGGCATATATGCCACATACCAGCCAATTGCGTCACCAAATGCGATTAAAATTTCTCGCAAGCAATTGCGACATAAGGTGGATGCAGGTGAGGTGATATTGATTGATTACAAAGACTTAGAGCGGGTTAGGGAAATGCAAGATTCGTTGGAAGATGATGCCACGATGTTACTAATCAAGCAATTATTTAAAGAGGCGATAGAAACGGAAAGTGAGATTCAATCAGATTCGCATTTCTTTTTTGATTTAGGCGGTACAAGCCTTGATTATCTCACTTTGATAAATCGGGTCGAGAGTGTCTTTGATCTCAGTATTAATCTAGAGAAAGAGCAAAAACTACACACGCCGGCGTGTTTTTATGAGTACATCGGGGAGGTAGTAGATTGAAGCACGTTATATACTATTTTGGGCTAGTGCAGGGATTACTTTTGCAAGTTTTTTTGTTCAAAACAAAAACATACTATGAAGATGACAGTAAGCAGAATAAACGAATTAAGGGAAATGCTATCCTTATCACGAATCATCGTTCTTTTGTAGATGGCGTTGTGATAGCCCTTAGATTTTTTAGCCGCCGGTTGTACTTTATTATTGCTGATTTTACCGAGTATTATGCCGAAAAAGAAACTCCTTTGAAGCGATTTTTACTAAGTGTGGCCAAGGTTTTCGCAACCATTTTAGGAGGTGGAATCTTTATTGACCGTAAGGGGCACAGTTTAAGTTTCATCGAGAAGTGTAAACGAATGACCGGTCGGGGGAAGGTGATCGTGATTTTTCCGGAAGGCGATTACAGGTATACCTATGAACCGGTAAAATTTTCTCCGGGGTATGTGATTATCGCAATTGAGACCGGAGCGCAGATTATTCCGGTGGTCAATGATTTTAACTATGGGCTCTTTAAGCGAGTGCATTTGATGGTGGGAAACAGGATTGATTTGTCCAAATATTCACCGTCGGATCTTACCAAGGCACAAATTCTAGAAATCAATGATGAGATATATCATCAGTTTCTCATTCTGTTTTACAAGTTGAAGAAAAGAAAGGCTGAGAGATTTTCCCCCACTTACGAGTTTGTCTCCCCAAAGAAGGGGGATGTTATTCGGGTTAGGGTTGCTTCTTACTATCATTACGGTGTATACTTAAATGACAACGAGGTGATTCAGTTTGGGAATGGAGTAATTAGTGGTGGTGAAATGGCAAAGGTTCATGCTGTTTCTTTGAATAGATTTTGTAGTGACAAGATTCCGGAGGTTCGTACTCTTAAGAGAAATGAGCAGCGTTTTGTCAGAAAGGAAGCAGATATTGAAAGGTATGCGAAGTCATGCCTTGGGCAGGGGGGTTATCAGGTAGAATATAACAACTGCTTAGACTTTGTTAATCGGGTTACATTGAAGATATAGGTCTATAGGTTGCCTTGTAAGCTCGAAATAACCTCGCCAAGGGCAACGACATGTATGGTGCTAAGCATTCATAAGAGGGGGGAATATGGATAATAATTATGCGATTATCGCAGATATTAGCTGTGATTTGACGGCGGAGCTAAGAAGCCGATTTAGGGTTGATGGATATCTTAAGGGTTATATGAGTACGCCTGATGCGGAAAATGTGGAAGGGCGACTTGATTTAGCTGATGATGAGATCGACGCCTTTTATGCCTCTTTGGAGGCTAATAAAAATGGGTACAAAACGGCGACGCCCAGTGTTGATGAGATTGTATCCTACTATGAGACATTTCTGCAGCAAGGGCGAGATATCTTAGCTCTTAGTATCTCGAGTAAACTAAGCGCGACTTATAATCTAATGAAAAGGGCGGAAAAAATTGTTGAAGAGAAGTATCCCGAGCGAAAAGTCATGGTTGTCGATTCGCTGAAATTCTCGATTGCGCTGGGGCTCTTGACCATCAAAGCGTGTGAGTTTCGTGCGGCCGGATATGATCTTGGACAAAATGTGGAAATATTGGACCTGATAAAACATTCGGTGCACCAAATGGGATCGGTGGATGATTTGTTTTGGGTGGCATCTAAGGGAAGAATATCTCACTCGAAAGCATTTTTTGGGACCATTGCCGGGATAAAAGCGATGGGTGATTTTGATCGAGACGGTATGGTTACCGTGTTAGCAAAGGTTAGCGGCTATAAAAAAGCACATAAAGCAACAGTTGCTTATGTCGAAAAAACAATTCGAGGGGCAAACGAGCAGATTATATTTATAGCTCATTCGGCAAGACGAAAACAGGCCGATATCTTGGCGGCTCTTATAGAAGAAAAGATTAAACCCAAGGAAGTGATTGTTTGTAACATCCAGCAGATGAGTGGCATCAACGCCGGACCGGGCCTACTGGCGGCCTATTATATGGGAACAGAGATAACTGATTTGAAGCGAGAAAAAGATATTATGAATCAAATCATTACGAGCAAATTATGAATCCGTTAATCATTTTCCTTTTGAGAGATAGTTCTTGGCCGGTTGCCGTCATTTACCTGCTAGTTTTTCTGGTGGTAAGTAATATCATTATGCTTTTGACCGTGGTGATTGCGATATTTTATCATACCATCTATCGCAACCCAAGAAAGAGGCGATCTAGAGAGTGTACCGATAAAAAAGACGAGTCACAGATGCGGATGTTTGCGGAAGGCATATCTTGGGCAGAGCAATACAAAGATATAACCGTCCCGCTACATATATCCAACGAAGGGTTAAATCTTTATGGGGAGTACATCGATTTTGGATGTGACAAATGCGCGGTTATCTTACCGGGTAGAACAGAGTCATTACTCTATTCCTATTATTTTACCGATGTTTACGCGAAAAATGGCTATAATATTTTAGTGATTGATGTGCGAGCTCATGGTCTTAGTGATGGAAAGTATCAAACCGCCGGGATAAAAGAAAGTGATGATTTGATTGTTTGGATTAACCTGATACATACCCAATACGGTATCGGAAATTTTGTTCTGCATGGCATTTGTGTCGGTGGTGCGACAGCTATTTATGCTTATGTTAAGTTAAAGAATGAGGGTAGTACGCTGGTTAGGAAAATAGTGACGGACGGATTATATCAAAGCTACTATGAAATATTCAAAAGACATTTCAAAAAATTAAGGAAGCCGGCGTTTCCCGCCTTACAGATGGTATTTTTCTTGAGCTTCGTTCTAGCCGGAGTCAGATTTTTTAAAGAGACGCCGCTGAAATATATGAAAGAGATTGACATCCCCATTTTATTTATCTGGAGTGCGAAAGATATTTTTTGTACTGCGGCTAAGAGTGAGGAATTGTTTCAAGCCTGTGCGTCAGCATATAAGGAGGTCTGCTTTTTTCCGGAAGGGAGACATTCCCATGTTAGATCTGCCCAGGCTGCAGCATATGATCAAGTAATTGAAAGATTTCTAATCTAAGAGTACTCTCGGAAACTCAGCCATAAAGATGCGTGCAAGGGAGTTTCCGAGAGTGCTCTCTAACCAAAAGGAGGTATAGGATAATGTATTGTGTTACGTGTGGAAAAGAAGTGACAGAGGGAGCTAAATTTTGCAGTTTTTGCGGGGCAAAGATGAAAAATCTGCAAGAAAATTCAACGCAGACAGAGCAGGAGCAGCAAAATACCGGTCAGTATCAAGAAGCAAGTCGGGCAAACGCCAATCAACAGGAAAGGGATCAGCAAGAGGCAGATCAAGGACACGATGTAGTTATGGTGAGTCCTGAAGAACAGCAAAGTGTGAATGATCAGACAATGGCGACGCCACCGACGGCGATTGCCTTGAAATCCATGCCGCAAACGGTGATAAATCCCGGCGAGATTAAAATGTTCAAGGCCAAAGAAGGGGGAATCGCGATCCATATGGATGGTTTTTGGGGCGAAAAGATGCTCTATTACACCAGTTCACAAGATATGCAAGAAGATTACCACAGGTTATATGAGGCCCTTAGACAGTTAACTAAAAATATGCTGTTCCAATTTCAGGGAGAAGAAAAGCCGGTGGTACCGATTCATCGGATGACGAAAGTGTATGCAAATGATTGGTGGAAACGGATGGAAGTAGACATCGATGGTGCGGGTGGGAATTGGTTTGAGTATTCCACCAAAGAAGCGCTCCATGCAGACTATGCAAATCTGATGAAATTAGCGGGGAAATGTGACAAGTGTGGTTCCCATATTCCTTTTGGTACAGATATGTGTAGCGTTTGTAGTTCTCATGGAATCGAAGGAGCCGGTGGTGATTTTACGCCTACACCTCCTCGTTCGGAAGAAGTGGCTATGGCTGAATCAAGATCAATTGCTTCTTTGATAATGGGAATATGCGGGATTGTTGGCGGATTTTTCATGGTCGGTGTGATTTTAGGACCGCTTGCTATCGTTTTTGGAAGAAGAGCACGACAAGTGTTAGATGATAAAAATAACAACTTTTATATCGCCCTGGCGGGGATTATAACCGGCGGCATCGGCCTGGGAATATCCATTCTTTCTAGCTTATACTGGATTATTTTCATAGTTATGTTTGCGATTGTAGGTTTTTGATTTAGTAGCAGAGGACCGGCATGGGAAAAAAGATTTTGATTTTGACCTCGCAAAAGTCCGGCGGAGGGCATCGAAGTAGTTCTGATGCGATAAAAGCGGCGATTTTAAAGCGGACAGATAGCGTGGATGTTAAGGATGTTGATGCGATGGAATTTATGCCCGGATATACCGGTGAGGAAAGTGGTTATATCGCATTTACAACCCGCTATCGGATTTTTTGGAAATTATTTTTTGAGTGTACATCCTTGTTTTATGGAGTATCAAATTTTTTCCTTTATAAAACCATTTTCAAGGGATGTCAAAAATTAATCAATGAATATCAACCGGACATCATCTTATCGGTGAATCCATGTTTCGTTGGCAGTGTCAAGAGATGTCTAAAGAAAATGAAGTTGGAGACGCCCTTTTGTGTGTGCATTATAGATTTGGTAAAGCATTCTCGCCTTTGGTGGGAAAAAGAAAGCGATATCACCTTTGTGCCAACGCGTAAAATGTATGATTTGCTTTTGGAAAAAGGGTTTAAGGAGTCGCGTTTGATTCATTCCGGGTTTCCCATTCGTGACCGGTTTGATCATCAAAGCAAGTCCCCGGCTGCTAAGCTAGGAATCAGGGGTGGATTTGATTTGCCTAATATTGCGGCACAGCAAGTGAATCCGAAATTGGTAGCGCAGCAAATAGATGGTTACCGGGCAAATGTTTTGATGGTTAATGCAAGTTTATGCGGAAATGAAGCAAATTTAGCGCTGATCAGGTCTGTTCTGCAGTATCCGGTGAATGTTACGGTAGTTACCGGAAATAATGTTCACCTAAAAGATTATCTGACGGAAATGCTTTCAGGGGTTAAACAGATAACTATCCTGGGGTATACTCTTGAGATGGTTGACCTGTTGGCCAAGGCCGATGTTCTTGTCACAAAGGCCGGACCTAATATGATCCTCGAGGCGGTGAAAATGTGTGTGCCGGTTTTAATCACCGGTCACATTTTAGGGCAAGAGGAAAAGAATTATCAATATATCGTTGAGCATGGATATGGTTTTGCGTGTGAATCCCCTGAAAAATTGCAGGCTACGTTAGGCTTGCTATTTGAGAACGATTACAAGCTATTGAAAGAAATCTCTCATAATCAGCAAAATTGTACGGATCTAGGTGGGGCTGAAGTAGTGGCGGAGCATCTGGTGACATACCCGATAGGTAAAACTAGGGATTTTTGAGCTGCTGTTTATGTCCTTATCGTTAAAACGAAAGGCTACACAGGGAAATGGGGAATCTAATTGATTGGCTGGGCGATTAAAGGATTGGAGTGGAGATGATCATGGATGAAGTTGTTAGGCATGCTAACGTTGTTTTCTCTTACCTTCTTATCATTACAGGTCTACTTTTGGCATACAGATTAGTCTATCATATCTACGGCTATTTTCCGGCGCGAGCTTTTCCGGAGGCGAGGAAAAACCACAAATATGCCATTGTTGTTGCCGCACGTTATGAGAGTAGTGTGATCGAGGGATTACTTATTTCTGTTAAAAATCAGGAGTATCCGGCAGATTTGCTACAAACGTTTGTGATTGTTGAAAGTTTGGATGATCCGACTTGTGACATTTGCCGCAGGTATGATAATGTAGAAATTTTTGTTCGCCCTAACATAGATATGAAAACTAAGGGAGGAGCATTGAAGCAATTTTTTTCCATGATCCTAGAAAAGAATAACGATTTTGCGGCGTATTTCATTTTTGATGCGGACAATATCTTGCGTCCTACATATATTAGCGAGATGAATAAGTCTTTTGACGGTGGCTATAAAATGGGATTAGGCTTTCGAAATAGCAAGAACTGGAATGATGGTTGGGTAGCAGCCGGTTGTGCGGCTCTTTTTATTGGTATGAATACCTATCAAAATAAATGTCGCTCACGTTTTTTTGAAACAGCCTTAATAACCGGAACCGGATTTTATATTGCTCATGAAATCATTGAAAAGTTGGGAGGTTGGACTTTTGAAACTCTTACCGAGGATGTTGAACTCAGTTTTTTTGCGGTATTACATCATATCAAAATTGCGTATCATGAAACAGCAGAGTTCTTTGATGAACAACCTAGTTCCTTTACTACCTCATGGAAGCAGAGAATTCGATGGTTAAGAGGGTATCACCAAAATAAGCAACTTAGAAAAGAGGCATTAAAAGGAGCGATAGGAGAAAAAAACATTGGCGGAATAGAAGTATCCCTTGCCTATTTACCAATATTGTTTCCGGTGGTTAGTATCGCCTCCTATATTACATTTATGATTGTGATTGGAATGGTAACATTATTGGCCGGATTTGTGGGGTATGGAACAGCTTTTGGCGGGGCGTTGGTGATTTTGGGGGGATTATATTTTTTCCTCGTTTTGTACTTTCTGGCCATCATGGTGGGAAATCGCCGGAAAGTCGGGCTTAAGCCGGGCAATGGATTGATTGCTGCTTGTATGTATCCGGTTTTTCTTTCACAATTTGTGTTCAGTTACTTTATTTATTTTTTCAAAAAGGATGTTCAGTGGGAAGCCATTGAACGTACAAAAAGCAGTTAATAAGTAAGAATGGGTACTTTGAATGAGGGCACAATTGTGTGTGCAGTGGGAGTTTGCGCGAGGACACAAAATTATCATAGGAGGTGTTGTATGAGTAAAAAAATAAAAATTGCGGTGGTAGGATTAGGCGGACGTGGAAAGGATAGTTATCTTCCGATTTTAAAGCAACATCCTGACAAAGTGGAACTGGTGGCGGTCGCTGACATCGTTTTGGATAAGGTAGAGGAGGTGGCGAAAGAATACAATTTGCCATCCGCAGCTTGTTTTAACAGTGCCGAGGAGTTGTTGGCCAAAGAGCGTTTGGCAGATGCTATTTTTATCACCACTCAAGATCGAGACCATGTGGGGCAGGCGATGGTGGCTTTAGAAAAGGGATATCATATTTTATTGGAAAAACCAATTTCGCCGGATGCTAAAGAATGTGTCAAATTGGCTCGGGCAGCAAAACAGTATCAACGTCAGGTAATTGTCTGCCATGTACTTAGGTATACCTCTTTCTTTACAAAACTAAAGGAAATTCTCGCCGATGGACAGATTGGTGAGATTACAACGGTAGTTGGTTTAGAAAATGTGGGATGGTGGCACCAAGCCCATAGTTTTGTACGCGGCAACTGGGCAAATGCGGAAGAGACAAGCCCGATGATTCTGGCAAAATGTTGTCATGACATGGATTTATACCTGTGGCTGACAGGGAAAACCTGCGAATCCATTTCCTCTTTTGGTAACACCTATTTGTTTAAGAAAGAACAAGCACCGGCGGGCGCAGCAAAACGTTGTTTGGACGGATGTAAGGTCAAAGAAACTTGTCTTTTTGATGCCGAGAAAATCTACATGGATAATGACGAAACCGGAGTTAGAAAAGGTCGTACCGGCTGGCCGCTAAATGTGGTTGCGCTACAAGCCACAGAAGAAAGTGTTTTGGATGCTTTGAAAACAGGACCTTACGGAAGATGTGTATTTCATTGTGACAATAATGTAGTGGATCATCAGATTGTCAACATGCATATGACCGATGGTACCTTAATTAGCTTTACCATGTCAGGTTTTACCGCTGACATTAGCAGGTATTGCAAAATTATGGGGACGACCGGAGAAGTAATTGGTGAGATGGAAAAAAATCTAATCCATATTCGGGAATTCAATGGGAAGGAAGAAACGATTGACTTGAATACTTTTGAAAAGGATCTTTCCGGACATGGTGGCGGTGATGGTGGATTAATACAATCTTTCCTAGCTGTATTGCGTGGTGAGACAAAAGGGCAGGAACATATTACTTCGATAGAGGCCTCAGTAGAGAGCCATTACTGCGCATTGGCGGCAGAAGAGTCTCGCTTGGCCGGGGGGAAAGTTGTTTATTTGTCAACGTATAGAGACTTGGATGCCTAACGATAAGGTGGGTAGAAACCACAACCCCTTTAAAGCCCAAATCGATATTGGTTATAAATGCTGTACTAGGAGCAAAAATAGAACAAATGACAGATAAAAAGCAACTGGTGGTAGGCATTGTTGCCCATGTGGACGCCGGGAAAACCACCCTATCAGAAGGATTTCTCTATACCTGTGGAAGTATTCGTAAGCTGGGACGTGTGGATCATCAAAATGCGTTTTTAGATACTCATGAATTAGAGCGAGGACGAGGAATTACGATATTTTCAAAGCAGGCTATTTTTAAGTGGAAAGAGATGCAGGTTACTTTGGTGGATACACCGGGTCATGTGGATTTTTCGGCGGAAATGGAACGTACTTTACAAGTATTAGATTATGCTATTCTAGTGATTAGTGGAGTGGATGGCATCCAAGGGCATACCGAAACCCTTATGTATCTTCTTCGGGAGTATCAGGTGCCAACGTTCATATTTGTAAATAAAATGGATCAAGCGGGAACTGATCAATCCAAGATCCTGCACCGGTTGCAAATTCGATTGCAGGAGGGCTGCATCGATTTTACCGGCTTATTTCCTCTGGAAAACGGTTTTGTAGCAGGAACCAAAGAACAACTAGAACAAATTGC
>JGI20163J26743_11538400_pt1 | contig 22251 bp, 18 predicted proteins | sample TergutCu122P1_FD_26743 | JGI IMG/M metagenome (IMG submission 26743) | reverse complement strand
ATCAGCTTTACCTTATTATCCTTTTTTCGTAGTTTTCTGCAAGAAAACGAGAAAAAATGTGGAAGCACTGATTAGAGTCAAATTTAATCAGTGCTTCCCTAAATTGTGAGCGTTTTGGCTGCCTGCCATCGCCCATTTACTATACTGGTATGGTAACCATCAGCCTCGTAGCGGGGGCATATCTCGCATACAGCTGTGTACCAATCCCATTCTGCATTCCCGTTTTGACCATGACGCTGCAAATATAACTCATAGGCGCGGAAGCGGATTTCTTCTTCCAAGTCTACAAAAACCTTGCTTGCTGCAATGGATGCTATAGGTTTATTGTTTTTGTTTTTTAGTAGAAGGAAAAAGATGAATGGGATAAGCAACAACGGAAGCAGCAAAAACCATGGAAATCTAAAAGCGGAAGCTGGCTCTTCGTGAAAATAGCATCTCATTGAATCTGTTTCGGCTATCATGGCTGGCGTCAGGTAATCACCGTCTATCATTATCCTCACACGTCTATTGGGGCTTCTGCTTTCTTCATCGGTATTATCACCCCATGTATCCACTATTCCAATAGCAACGGGCTCTGAAAATAAATTTGCCTGAACTCCGCGCTGTTGCAGCTGGTTTTTCACAAAAAGGGCACGCTCTTTTGATAAGATAACCGGATCTATCTCATTTATCGCAAAGGCTGCATATCCGTGTATAAAAATTTGACCAATACCAAGGTTTCTGTTCATTAAATGGTTTGCGATTCTGTTGAGTTGCATATGTGCTTGTTCACTATTTGCAAATTCATTGCTGCTATTGGGTAAAAATAATAAAAAATCTACTTCCTCAATTTGTACATCTGAATTGCCAAAAGCAAAAGAAAACCCGCAGATAAAAAGAATTAATATAGCATATACTTTTTTCATAAATACCATCCTTCCTGATTCTATAGGGCAACGTCATTTAAGTTCTGCCAAACAATCGTATAGAAGGAGAAGGTTCTACATTATATCACACTTTTATTTTAAATGACGTTGCCCTATAGAATTCTATAATATTTATGTAATTTAGGCAATTAAACTTTTTTTTTACACTTTTTTTGGCGACTGATTAAACAAAGGTTCCAGCTTCGTAAATAATGCACTTCAAATATTTCGTTATTAAATGCAAATGAGTAGATTATTCTTTTCCCCACGAGCAGTTTTTCTTTTTTTACCGCAGACCTCTATTACGCTCACTTTGTTTCCTTAGATATTTGCTTTCTGTGAATACCAAGAAATTTAATATATTACCTAAAAACAATCAACATACAGAATTCTGCTATTCATCGGAAAAAACGTATTGCAAAATCGGTTATTCGTACGAAAAAATGCGTTATTACTATATTTATTCCTTGACTTATGCGCTAGTACGTGTCATGATTTCGTCGGAAAGACAAAAAGTGAAGCGTTATGTATCGGAATCTCTAAAAAACTGGAAGAAATCTCCTAATCGCAAGCCATTGTTGCTGTTTGGCGCCCGGCAGGTTGGCAAAACATGGCTTGTTCGCGACTTTGCCTCAGCTAATTATGCAGATTGTATAGAACTAAACTTCTTCACAAATGATTCCTTAAAGCAAATTTTTGAGACCGACATTTCTCCAAAATATATAATCAGGCAGCTGGAAATTCTCTTTAACAGAACCATTGACCCGGCAAAGACTCTGCTCTTTTTTGATGAGATTCAGGAATCGCAGAGGGCTATGGATTCATTAAAAACTTTTAATGACCAGGCTCCGGAGTACAATATAATCGCTGCGGGTAGTTTTCTGGGAGTTATGATAGGGCGGAGGCCAGTTGGGCAAACAGATCAGCTTGTATTGTATCCCATGTCGTTTTACGAATTCCTGGAAGCGCTTGGGCATGAGCAGCTTGTAAAAACAATTCAGGAGCGCGATGCCCGCTCGCTTAACAGCGTATCTCATTTGCTCACAGATTTGTTAAAACAATACTTTTACGTTGGCGGTATGCCTGAGGTTGTCTTAGAATACACAAAAAGCGAGAATTTGAATAAAGTGCGGGAGATTCAAAATAATTTGCTGAATGATTACAAAGGCGACTTTTCCAGGCACACAACTTTACATAATATTCCAAAGCTTAATATGCTGTGGGATTCAATACCGATTCACTTAACAAAAGAGAAGAAGAAATTTATGTATAAAGCGATTAAAACTGATGCGCGCGCCTCTGAATTCGAAAGCGCTTTACAGTGGCTGAATGATACAGGTCTGGTGTATAAAATAAACAGGGTAGATAATCCGCAAATACCATTGGTTGCACATCAGTCCCCCGGAGTTTTTAAGTTATATATGCTGGATATTGGATTGTTTTGCGCAAAAGCGGAAATATCAGCACGCGATATTTTTGCGCCTAATGTTGATATAATTGCCAGCTTTAATGGGGCGCTGGCAGAACAATTTGTGTGTCAGGAGTTAAAATCTGCAAGGGTTCGGCCTTTATTTTATTGGGGCAGAGAGAAAAGCCTGGCAGAAGTAGGGTTTTTAACGCAAAGCAATGGCGAAATTATACCGGTAGAGGTGAGACCTGTGCAGCATACAAAAGCAAAATCTTTGCAAGTATATATAAAAGAGTACAAACCAGCGCACGCAGTCTGTGCGTCGTTAAAAGATTATGGACTTGAAAATAATTTGCACTCTGTTCCGCTATATATGATTTCTGATGTATTGAAAATTCTTTGAATAATAAAAAAAATATTGCTAATCCGGTTTTTATAAGTTAATGTTAATAATATAAAAAGGTATAAATACCCTTATTTTTGTGATTAGTTTCACAAAAATAAGGGCGGATAAGTTATGGAAAATAAAAAATTGTCTTGGCAATAGATGATGATCCGATACAACTCGAAATACTTCTACAGATATTGAATGTGATGAAGCCAAAAAATCTAGCGCTTTTGAAATTCTAACCAAGCTGGTAAAGCAAGAAACGCTGATTAAAACAATTTAACAAGCTCTTACAAGATAGTATAAAACACATTTGGAGGATAAATGTATAACGCAAGCAAACTCGCACCTGTTATAGGTATAAATGAAGAAAAATGTATTAACTGTTATGCCTGTATAACCGACTGTCCGGTTAAATACTGTATGGACGGGTCTGGAAAAACACTGATGATTAACCATGACCTGTGTATTGCCTGCGGGCATTGTATTGCTGTCTGTTCTCACAAAGCTAGGCACCATGTTGACGATACTGCTCGTTTTTTAAGCGGCCTAAAGCGCGGAGAGAAAATAGTTGCTGTAGTTGCTCCGGCAGTCGCTGCGGTTTTTCCCGGCAATTACCTTAAATTAAACGGTTATCTAAAATCTCTGGGTGTTGAAGCGTTGTTTGACGTGAGTTTTGGCGCTGAGCTCACTGTTGTTTCTTACGTTAACTATATCAAAGAAAAAAAACCCAAGATGGTAATTGCTCAGCCATGTCCTGCGATTGTTAATTTTATTCAAATATATCACCCGAAATTAATACCATATCTGGCGCCGGCTGACAGCCCCATTCTTCACTCCATAAAAATGATAAAAGAATATTTTCCCCAGTACCGTACTCATAAAGTTGCGGTTATTTCTCCATGCCTTGCCAAGAAAAGAGAGTTTGAGGAAACTGGACTAGGGGATTACAATGTTACCATGCTTGCTCTTAAGGAGATGCTTGAGCAGCAAAAAATAGATTTAACAAGCTTTCCGAATGTGGAATATACAGGACCAATTGCTGAACGCGCAGTATCATTTCCTGCACCCGGCGGTCTTCTGGATACAGTCGAGCGCTTTGTGCCCGGCATAAGGCGGAATACCCGCAAAATTGAAGGGGTTCAAACGATTTATCATTATCTGGAAGGTGTTGCTAAATGCTTGGAAAAACCGGATATTGAGTTTCCTTTATTGGTGGACTGTTTAAATTGTGAAATGGGCTGTATTGGCGGTCCAGGCACGGGAAAAGATAAAGTTCCTCTGGATGAACTTGAAACTCTAATTCGAAAACGCAGCAGAGAGCTTGAAAAGCGGCTTAATCCAAAACAGAAGGAAAGATTATACAAAAAATATCATAACTTGTTAAACAAATATTGGAAACCTGGGATGTATGACCGGAAGTATCAGAATTTTTCTGCAAGTTACTCTATAAAATTACCAAGCGAAACAGAGTTAAAAGAAGTCTATCGCAGCCTGAAAAAAAACACAGAGAAAGATTTATATGACTGTACAGCTTGCGGTTATCATAGCTGCCGAAAAATGGCAGTGGCAATTTTTAATAAACTAAATAAGCGGGAAAATTGCGCTCATTATAATCTAATTCTTCTTGAAGAAGAACGAAAAACTGTAAAGTATATCAACCAGCATTTCAAGGAGCACATTGCTATTTCGCTTGATGCAATCGAGAAGATCAATAATCTTGTAGCAAAGCTCGACACTAGTATTAGCACACAATCAAATGCGGTAAATGATTCTTCGGCGGTAACAGAAAAAATTGTAACTGCTCTTAAGAATTCTTCCGAACTTTCCAGGCAAAAGCAAGAATCCATAATGGAATTAATTGATAATGCTGCAAAGGGACAAGAAGCCATGAAAGAAACTGTTCAGGCGGTTCAGGATATTTCCCAATCAGTAGAAGGCATAAGTTCTGCAATCAAAATTATTAGTGCAATTGCGGCAAACACTAATCTTTTATCCATGAACGCAGCTATTGAGGCTGCTCATGCAGGGGATGCTGGCAAAGGTTTTGCTGTAGTTGCTGATGAAATTCGCCGTCTTTCGGAGAGCACTAGAGAAAACTCGCGGAATATCTCTCAAACTCTCTCGGACATTATCTCCGGAATCAATACTACGTCCAGGCGTACCAACGACACCGGCATATTTATTAACGATATGTCCGAAGAAATTAATGGTTTCGGCATCACAATTAGCGAGCTTATTGGCGTATTGACAAAACTTTCTGCTGAAAGTTCTGAAATTACAAATGCGCTGCAAAATTTACAAGATATTAGTTCTGCGGTTAAAAATGATTATAGTGAAATGATGTCTTTGACTGATATAGTGCGATACGAAGTTAATTATTTGGCTGCTATGTCGGCAGATATTGTTCGCGCGATAGAAGAAAATAATCAGGAAATAATTCATAGGCTAATAGCTAAAGAACAAAAGAAGCAGTAGCCCGGAAGATAAGAGGATATAAGCTTAAGAGCCAAGAAACTTGAGATGATATCAAAAGCAGGCGATTTGCCTGGAGTCTGGTATCTAATGGCAAGTAGCGTAATTACGTTATACGTCATAATATGATTAAAAGAAAACAGGATAAACAAAAAAAGAGAGGAGAAATATATGGATATTGAAATACCGGGCATTGATGCAAAAAAGGGGCTTGACTTATATGATGATGATTTTGAGATATATGTTACGGTTCTGCGTTCCTACGTTACCAATACGCCTGCTGCACTGGATAAACTGCGTAATGTATCGGCTGAGACATTGGCAAATTATGCCATCTATATACATGGAGTAAAGGGAACAAGCGCAAGCATTGGCGCAGAAGAAGTAAGAAAAACAGCTGCTCAACTGGAAATAATGGCAAAAGTCGAAGATCTTCAGAGTGTACAAGCCTGGAATGAAGCTTTTCTAAAAAGCGTGGATGAACTTTTGAACAACATACAAAGCTGGTTAAAGCAACATAGTGATTAATAAATTTGGGGAATTTGGTTTATATCGAGAGATGACTGCACTGACAAAAGCAGGAAGAATGAAGTAACGAATTGAAATAGAACTCATATGACAAGCAGGCAAAAGCCGGAGGTAAAAGGGCAGAGTGGGGGATCACTCCACCATTGGTACAAATCTTACAGGAAGCAGATCTTTCTCAATAATTCTTTTATCTTGTTTCGTTATAAATTTTAAAAACTGCACAGAATGTATAGGACCCACTGGTAAAATTATTTTACCGCCTTCTTTTAATTGTTCAATCAGTTTTTCCGGAATTTTTTCCGGTGCAGCAGTAACAATAATAGCATCAAAAGGAGCTTCATCCTGCCAGCCTGAATAACCATTCCCGTACTTTATTTTTATATTATTATAACCAAGTTCAGAAAGGACTCTTTTTGCGCCTGCTCCAAGCTCTTCCAATAATTCGATTGTATAAACTTCGCATCCAAGATAAGCCAGAATAGCCGCCTGGTACCCCGAACCTGTACCTATTTCAAGAATTTTCATTCCCGGAGCAAGCTCAAGTTGTTCAGTCATAAATGCAACAATATAAGGCTGTGAAATTGTTTGTCTCAAGCCTATCTGCAAAGGAGAATCATTGTAAGCAGAATTCTGCAGATTTTTTGGGACAAATAAATGACGCGGCACAATGCGCATCGCATTTAAAACAGTTTCTGATTTTATGTCTCTCGTCTTAAGTTGCTTTTCGACCATTATATTGCGAAGAATTTCAAAATCTTGAGCCATATAATTTTCCCATAAATCAGACTAAAGAAAAAAATCATAAAAAACAAGACATTATCGTATCGATTATGTGAAAATATTCACTTAAAAAGGCAAAGGAGATAAAAATTAATTGACATAATTTCTGTTTTATTTTAAAATTTAATAATTCTTTTTTTTAAGATATTCAACGTGATTTCTATGTTTACAATTTTTTGTAGGGGAGGATAATATTAATGTCAAAAGAAAAATTTGTTTATTTTTTTGGTGGCGGAAAAACTGATGGCAAAGCAGATATGAGAGAAATTCTAGGTGGAAAAGGAGCTAATCTTGCCGAAATGGCAAATATGGGTATCCCTGGACCTCCGGGTTTTACAATCACAACAAACGTTTGTAAAATTTATTATGATAATAACAAAAAATATCCTGATGAGGTAAGAGAGCAGGTTAAAGAACAGCTTGAAAAACTTGAGCAGCTTCAAGGCAAAAAACTTGGCGATCCTTCTGATCCTCTCCTTGTTTCTATAAGGTCAGGCGCTGCAGATTCTATGCCGGGCATGATGGACACAGTTCTTAATCTTGGTCTTAATGATGAAGCTGTAGAAGGTCTTATCAAAAAAACACGGAATGAAAGATTTGTATGGGACGCATACAGAAGATTTATCCAAATGTTTGGCGATGTTGCAATGGGTGTACATAAGGAAGATTTTGACAAAGCTTTTGAATCTGTAAAAAAAGCTAGGGGCATTAAAGATGATGCGGATATGAATGTCGAAGACTTCAAAAAAGTAGTTAAACTTTTTAAAGAAGTATATAAAAAACAAGTAAAAAAAGATTTTCCGCAAGACCCAATGGTTCAGTTATGGGCAGCAATAGATGCTGTTTTTAACTCATGGAATAACGACAGAGCAATAAAATACAGAGCCTTGAATAATATTAAAGGTCTTCTTGGTACTGCGGTAAATGTGCAGGCAATGGTTTTTGGAAACTATGGAGAAACTTCCGGAACAGGCGTATGTTTTTCAAGAGACCCGTCAACAGGCGAAAATTACTTTTATGGTGAATATTTGATGAATGCACAGGGAGAAGATGTTGTTGCAGGTATAAGAACACCGCAGACGCTTAAATTCCTTGAAAAGCAAAACCCAAAAATTTATGCGGAGCTTGTAAGCTACAGAGATAAACTTGAAAAGCATTTTAAAAATATGCAGGATATAGAGTTTACTATTGAGCAAGGTATTTTATACATACTTCAGACAAGAAACGCAAAGAGAACAGGTCCTGCTGCTGTGCGATGTGCTGTAGAAATGGTAGAAGAGGGGCTTATCGATAAAGAAACAGCTATTAAAAGAGTTACACCAGAACAGTTGGATCAGCTTCTGCACCCAATGATTGACCCGAAACTAAGAAAAACACTCAAGCCTGCTGCAAAGGGGCTTAATGCTTCGCCGGGCGCTGCGTGCGGACAGGTTGTTTTTACTGCCGATGAAGCTGAAAAATGGGTAAAAGATGGCAAAAAAGTTCTTCTTGTAAGAAGAGAAACATCACCTAATGATATTGGCGGTATGGCTGTAGCTCAGGGGATTTTAACCTCAACAGGCGGTATGACAAGTCATGCTGCAGTTGTTGCAAGGGGAATGGGAACGCCTTGCGTTGCCGGATGTAAAGACCTTGTTATTTCCGGAAAAGCAGCGACTATTAAAGATAAAAAAATAAAAGAAGGGGATTTTATAACGATCGATGGTTCAACCGGAGAAGTTTTTATCAGCAAGATTGAGCTTGCTAAACCTAAGTTTGACTCACGTCTTACTAAATTCCTTTCATGGGCAGACGAAATTAGTCACAATGCTGTAAGAAAAAATGCTCCAAAAGGTTTTCTTGTAAGAACAAATGCGGATCAGCCTAATGATGCAAAAGCAGCAAGAGAATTTGGAGCTCAGGGAATAGGGCTTTGCAGAACAGAACATATGTTCTTTGATGCCGGCAAACTTGAACTTTTTCAGGAGATGATTATTGCAAATGATATTGACGCAAGAAAAGCTGCTCTCAAAAAACTTCTTCCTCTCCAGCAAAAAGATTTTGAGGGTATTTTCAAGTCAATGGATGGTCTTCCTGTTACAATAAGACTCCTTGATCCGCCGCTCCATGAGTTTGTTCCCCAGTCGCCGGAAGATATAAAAGCTTTTGCTAAAAAAGCAGGAATAGCGCCTGATAAACTAAAAGCAAAAATTGATTCGCTGCACGAACTTAACCCAATGCTTGGACACAGGGGGTGCAGGCTTGGTATAACATATCCTGAGATTTATGATATGCAGGTTGAAGCAATTATGAAAGCTGCATGTTCGCAAGCAAAAAAGAAAGTAAAGGTATGCCCGGAAATAATGATCCCTCTTATTGGAACATATCAGGAGCTTAAAATACTTAAAGAAAATGCAGAGAAGGTTGTTGAGGCTGTATTTAAGACAACAAAAACAGAAATTCCTTATCTAATTGGAACCATGATTGAAATCCCGAGAGCATGTATTACAGCAGATGAAATTGCACCTCATGCAGATTTTTACTCATTTGGTACCAACGACCTTACGCAAATGACTTTTGGATACTCAAGAGATGATGCGGGCACATTCCTTCCATTCTATGTCGAAACAGAAGTTTTGGAAAAAGATCCTTTCCAGGCAATTGACCAGACAGGAGTAGGGGTACTCATGAAAATGGCAGTTGATAAAGGCAAGCAAATTAAACCCAATCTTAAATTAGGTATTTGCGGTGAGCATGGCGGAGAAGCTTCTTCAATCGAATTTTGTTACAGGATAGGACTTGATTATGTTTCATGTTCTCCATACAGAGTTCCTCTTGCAAGACTTGCTGCAGCGCAGGCTGTTCTAAAAAATAGATAAGGTCGTCGCGCCTTACGTTCTTATGATTCTATAAATATTTCAGCTGTCCATTTGAAAGAGTGGACAGCTTTTTTATTTCCGATTCAAAGCTCTTTGCGAAAAGAACCCCAAGATATTATTTAGTAGACAGAATATACATTATAGGAAGTAAACTGCATATGAGATTTCTTTTGTAACGGTTGCCTCTTAAAATAGCGCTACCTTTTTTCGCTTACTTTATGAAAAATATAAATAACAATTATTGAAACTATAAGCGGCGGAAAGACATTTACTACACCGTTTATTCTTGTAAGCATTTCTATTATATTTCCAAAATAAAATTCAATAATTGCTCCAAGAAAAGAGCCAATTATTGAAACAATTAAGACTCCCCAAAAATTGCCTATAAAAGCTTTGTTATAAACATAATAGAGAACAAGAGCTGTTCCAAAGCCAATGATAATATATATAAGCCCAATATTAAAATAATAAGAAAACATTTATAAAACCGCCTTTTAAGAAATTATCGCTGCGAAAAATCTATACGACCAAGCCACTCTGGTCTGCTAAAAATATTATGAACTCTATCATATCTGCCGACAGCAAAAATGTACAGAGAAAGTGTTACGCGATTAGTTACCGGGATATGATTAATATCTGCATCTATTATACTTAGATTATGAGGATTAGTTATATAAGCAAAAGATTTATATTTTCTAAGATGTTCAGATGGAGGATCAGGATCAGTTACTTGTCTACGTAAAGGAATATCTTTAGTTAAATAAACAACTCTGGCCATCCTATCTCTAGGATTATCATTTTCGTTATCCGCTGCAATACCTGTAAAATCAATTGTGATAGGAAAAGGAATACCTCTATCTCCAATTGGTACAGGAAGCATCGGAAAAGGTTGTCTTTCTCCTGCAGTGGCAATAGTACGTACTCTTCTAAATCCCAATTGTTCAAGATCGCTTGGCGTTGGTTGGTTGATAGCTGAAATAGCACTGCCGTGAGCAGCTATATCACTAGTTGCCGTCAGATAATTGTAAAATCTATAGTATAATTCAAATCCTAAAAACACACTGGGATCATTGGTGGGATTATTTTCTATAATAATAACCTCACCAGCTCCTAAAAACAACTGCTCAACTCTAGGCGGCTCTAAAGCCGGAAAATCAAATAAACCGCATTGAAGAGATAATAACGAAAACAGTGATAATAAAAAAACGATAGTTAGTTTTCTCATTATTCGCCTTGTATTACGGAGTATCATACCCGCCTTTAACATCAAGCAATTCATAAATAAGTACAGGTTTATTCTTTCCTTTTACCCTTATGTTGTCAAGCTCCCTTACAACAACTTCATCCTTAACCATTGCATAAGTATATTCACTTATTATAATATCGACTCCATATTCTTTGGTCGTACCTTCAAGGCGTGCTGCAAGATTAACATTATCACCCATCAAGGTATAATTCATTCTTCCGAGAGAGCCCATATTACCTACAGTCATTATACCTGAATTAAGACCTATGCCAATATTTATCCGCTTTTCCTTAGGCCAGCCATCATTTAATTTGCGCAGCGTATCCATTTGTTTTAATGCACATTTACAGGCAAGTATTGCATGATTTTCCTGAGGCAGCGGCGCTCCCCAGAAACACATTACCGCATCTCCGATATATTTATCAAGAGTTCCATTAAACTCCATAATTATATCTGTTACTGCACTAAGGTAGATATTAAGATGATTAACAAGCTCTTGAGGCGTCATGCTTTCCGACAGAGCTGTAAACCCGCGTATGTCAGAGAAAAATACAGTCAGGTTTTTATCAACGCCGCCAAGCTCAAGGTTTTTAGTATCAAGTATTTGATCAACAACCGCAGGGCTTACATATTTGCCAAACATACTCTTAATTCTCTTTTTATCCCTCTCCTCTGTCATAACCCTGTAGAGAACAATAGCAAGAAATGTAAAAAATATGCCCATACCCATAGTTGGAAATTTTATTATATAATTGTGAGCTTCAAATATATAACTTGTTAATAAGAAATAGCCCAATAACGATGCCAGTGTTATTAAACCTGCCCAAAGCGTCGAAAACCTCGATGTTATAAACGCTGTGTAGAATATAACAATAAATAAAATAGTAACATTTAACCATGCAGGTATTTCTCTTAAAAAATTATTCATTAGAATTGTATTTAAAGCATTTGCATGTATTTCAATACCAAACATAAGACCAAAAGGAGTTGTTTTTTCATCAGAAGCTACCCCTCTTACGAAAGGACCAACCATAAGAATCCGGTTTGCTACCATCCATGTTCTTGGCCACCTGTAAGGATCGCTGCCTATAGGATTTGCCGCATAGGCTGAGTATGATCTTACAGGGAATGTCTGATGCCCGCCATGCTCCGCAGAAGAAGGAGGACCCATAAAATTTATAAGCATTCGACCATGTTTATCAATAGGAATAAAAATATCTTCGACTACCCTTCTTACCTCAGGTCTTCTTACTGTACCATCTCTGTTATATCTTGCCCTTCTGTGTACCAGTTGATAAGGCTCCCATTCCTGTGTTTCGGTGTTAAAGTACTGGGGAGAAGGAATTTTTATATACTCCCCCACTCTTACTTTAATATCTTCCGGCCGTCTGTTAAAGTATTCCATGGCAAGCGATAGCGTTATCGCCGGGATAAAAGTATCCTGGTATTTTTTTACGATATGAATATACTCCCCTTCACCATCTGCTGTAGGCACTCTTACAGGAGGCGAATTTCTTCTTATCTCCTCTCTTAGCGACCTTAATCTTTCCGGAGTTAGCGGATACCTTATTGGATGGTCAACGCCATTTTTATCTGTCCAGCCAAGCCGTTCAAAAACAGACTCATCAAGTTTGAAATCAACTGTAAGATCATCAATGTTTATGGTATCAATAAGTATTGAGACTTTTGTAATAAGCCCCTGTCTTCTGAAAATCTGATCGGAATCTTCCCTGATGTTAGCATGTCCATAACCTCTTATTGCCCTTGCAAAAGGCTGTAAAGGAGGCTCAAACCCAAAATAAGTTGTTATATTATGCCAATTGCCTGTTACATTGGTAATTCTGCCAAAATTATCATATAAAATTTCGTGCCGTGTAATAAAATCATCTCTTACTAAATCTGAAGGCGGAAACTCATTTAAAACAGTTTGAAGAAAAACTCTTTGATTTTCTTTTATTGCTTCGACAAGAAGAGCATCATCATAAGGTCTGGCTGTATCTGGTTCTATAAAAAAGACGTCTAAAAAAAGGGCGCGTTCCCGGTCTTCCTGATTTTGTATACGTGCAAAATTTCTTATGAGATCCGCATGTCTGTAGCGGGGAAAAGGCCATCTTCCGAACCTGTTTAAACTTTGCAAATCAATTCCAACAATTAGTATATCCGGCGATATATTCGGATTCTGAAAAGTTTGTGTAACACCTTGTTGTATATGCCTTTGCTGCCCTATATTTTTTAAATAAAAGTTAAAATCAAGCATTTTAAGGTCAAGTCTATCTGTAATATTTGTAAAATAGGTTGTGCAAACAATAAGTATAAATACTAAAAGAGCTATTATCATGCCAAAATATTTTGTTTCAAATATTTTCTTTCTTTTTGTTTCTTTCATCCGAAATTCCCCTTAACCTAAAACCGAGAGGGATATTCCTCTTAATTTTATACTTACCTTGCGCTTCTCTGCGGCCACTAGCCTACGCCCCTTGAGAGTATTTCTCCCAAATGGAATGACACCTTAAATTTTGCCTGCGCTCCTGAGATATATCATACGATTTCTTGAAAAAGTTGTCCAATCACTATTTGGGAACATGGTATTAAGCATATTGTAATATTCTACAGCAGCGATAAAATCTTCTTTTGTTTCATGAAGCCTTCCAAGCGAAAAAAGAACATGAGGAATATTCGGGTAGTCAGCTATATAACGCTGTACAATTTTTCTGTAATACCTGATTGCTGAATCAATATCTCCAAGTTCCTCATGGGAAACAGCAGCATTGTTTAATGAAATAGGAGCTAAATATGATCTTCTAAATCTGCTTGCAAGAGCAGAATAATATTTTGCAGCATTTTCAAACTGCCCTTCGTTAAAATATATTTCTCCCTTTAGAAATAATGCCCTTTTGCCTGCATAAAACCTGCTGTATCTTGCTATAATATCATCAAGAGAAGCTAAAGTGTTTTCAATAAATTCCAGTCTTTGTTGTTCATTTCCGCTTCTGGCAAGAATGATAAATTCGGAGTAATATTTTTCTTCCAACTGTTCAATAAGAATTGTCGATCTTTCAATAGCAGATGATCTAATTTCACTGTATATTGCTATTCCTATTATTGCTACAAATAAAAAAATTCCCAAGAAAACCAATATTCTTCCGCGCATCGATAAAAATGAAGACATATTTCTTAAAAATTTCTGTTTTAACGTTAATGTATTTTTCTGCATAAATTGATTCCCCTAACTTAATTACTCCTTAATTTTAACATCTATTTCCAGTTCTTTTATTAGTCTGGAAAGATATGTTCTCTGGATATCAAGCACAGCAGCTGTTTTGCTTTGATTCCAGTTGTTTGCTGATAGTATATCAATTATATATTTTTTTTTGAATTTGTTTATAGCATTTTTTAGAGTTAAAGAGCTATTTTCTTCATTAACTTCAAAATCTATGCTCTCCTGCCCAATAATTTGAGAGTTTGAAGTAATAAAAAGCCGTTTTAGATAGTTTTTTAATTCTCTTACATTGCCAGGCCAATCATAGAGGAACAGCTTATTTATGGCATCATTATTCAGAGTTTTATTTTCTTTGTTATTTTCCTCGCCTTGCTCAAACTCCCTGGCGCTAAAATATTTTACGAGCTCCGGAATATCATTTTTGTGCTCTCTCAAAGGAGGTATATGCAAAGATAAAACATTAAGCCTGTAAAACAAGTCTTTGCGGAAATTCCCGGTTCGCACCTCTTCTTTAATATTTCTGTTTGTTGCAGATATTACTCTAACGTTAATTCGATATGGAGTATCTGAACCAAGTCTGTCAACCAGGTTGTTTTCGATTACTCTCAAAAGCCTTGGCTGGACATGAACAGGAAGCTCGCATATTTCATCGAGAAAAATTGTTCCGTTGTCTGCTGCTATAAATTTTCCTTTTCTGTCGGAAACAGCATCTGTAAAAGCGCCTTTTACATGACCAAAAAGCTCTGCTTCTATCATAGAATCCGGGAGCGCGGCACAGTTAATTTGTATAAATGGCTCTTGATTTCTCTTGCTCTCTTTGAAAATAAAATTGGCAAACAGCTCTTTGCCTGTGCCGCTTTCGCCTGTTATAAGAACAGGAGCATCGGATTTTGCAATTTTCAAAGCATTATTTTTACAATCTGCAATAACTTTTGAAGAGCCTATAATTTCGTAATTATTTTTTTCTAAAGAATCATCGAATTTTGGATCAATTTTGGATACTTTACTTTTCACTGCTTCATAAAATCGCCAAGAGTCGCCATTGGTGCATTATCCGACTGCATATATTTAGAAATTTCTTCTCTTTGCATATTCTTTTTATATTCTTTTATGGAAAGAGCAAGTTTTTTCTTTTTAGGATTTATCTCTGTAATTACAGCTTTTATACTATCGCCGATGTTATACTGCTCCATTTCTGCATCAAGTTCTTCATTGAATTTATCAGATATGTTGGCTTTATTTATAAGACCTTCGATATCATCCTGAACTTTTACAAAAATCCCAAATTCTGTCTTACTTGTTACTTTACCTTCAATAACACTGCCCTTTGCAAATGCCTTTGCCAGCACATCCCAGGGGTTATCTGAAAGCTGTTTTATGCCAAGCCTTATTCTTCTGTTTTCTTTATCTACATTAAGAATAGCAACAGTAATCATCTCATTCGGCTTTAATACAGAAAAGCTATTTTTTACTTTTTTTGTCCACGAAATATCATCGATATGGAGAAAACCGCTAATTCCCTCTTCCAGCTCTATAAATGCGCCTGCATTTGTTACTTTAATAATTTTTCTTTCAAGCTGCATTCCTTCCGGATATTTTTCAGCCATAGAATCCCAGGGGTTTTCCAGAACCTGCTTTATTCCAAGCGATATTCTTCTCTGCTCAAGGTCGTAGTTAAGTATCATGCACTCAACATCATCACCAATAGAGAAAAGTTCTTTTGGATGATTTATTTTCTTTACCCATGAAAATTCAGAAATATGAGCCATTCCCTCTATACCATCTTCAATCTCAATAAAAACTCCGAAGTCTGTAATCTTTGTTACTTTTCCTTTGACAACATCGCCTGTATTGTATCTGCTTGAGAAAGTATCCCACGGGTTCTCTGCAAAATGTTTTAATGAGAGGTTAATTTTATTGCTTTCTTTATTGAGGTTAATAATTTTTAGTTTAACTTTCTGACCTTTTTTGACATACTCTTTTGGCTTGGCAACATGCCCCCAACTCATATCATTTATATGAAGAAGCCCGTCAAATCCTCCAAGGTCAATAAATGCTCCGAAAGATGCAATGCTCTTTACAGTTGCTTCAACAGTATCGCCTACTTTTGCCTTGCTAAAAAAATCTTCTTTTTTTTGTGCAAGTTCTTCGATCATATAGCTTTTGCGGTTTAAAACAATATTGATTTTCTTATTGCTAAAAAGCCTTTCTATATAAAATTTATATGTTTGATTAATATATTCTTCAGGTTTTTCGATTTTTACGACATCCATCTTGGATATAGGTATAAATGCTTTAACATTATGCCCTAAAAGAACCTCAAAACCGCCCTTTATATCTTTAATTACTGTTGCTTCTACAGGCGTTTTGTCCTGGAACGCTTTTTTTAAGTTTTTCCACAACTCTTTTTCATCAAATTTTCTCTTGGAAACAATAATATTTCCGTCTCTGCTCTCTTTTTTTACAAGAATAACGCTAACATTATCCCCTACTTTTGGAGCTTTATCAAATTCCGATAAAGGTATTTTGCCTTCTGATTTATACCCAATATCCACGAAAACAGTCTCATCAGTAACCTGAATAACATGCCCTTGTACAACATGTCCTTCTTCCAGTTCATCGAGAGATTTTAAATATTCTTCCTGAAGATTAGTCTGGTTTGTTGTTTCTTCATTGCTCGTGTTATCTCTCTCTACCATTTGGAAAAACTCCTAACTTTTTAATTGACCTTTTTTACATATTTCACTCAATACTTTCTCACAAACTTCGTCTATGGTCAAGTCCGAACTGTTCAAATAAATTGCATCTTCAGATATTTTTAAATTCCCATATTCTTTATTTGTATCTATATAATCCCTTGTTTTGATATTTTCTTCTATTTCTTCCAGAGATTTGACGCTTGTTCCCTGGTCAAGCCTTCTTTTTGCCCTCTTTTCGATCGAAGCATCAAGATATATTTTCACCTCTGCATTTGGGAATACGACAGTTGTCATGTCTCTTCCCTCTGCGATAATATCGTTGTTTTTAGCTGCTTTTTGAATCTGTTCGTTTATTATGTGTCTAACCTCGGTTATGGCTGAAACTTGGGCTACAATTGCGTCTACAGCATCGCTGCGAAGGAAATTTTCAACATCTTTGCCGTCAAGATGAACTTTTTTGTTAATAATCCCGATTTTATGCTTTTCCGCAGCTTTAATAACAGCATCTTTATCCGAAATATCGATTTTTTCCTGGATGATGATATATGATAAAGCTCTGTAGAAATTACCTGTATTCAGGTAAAAAAAGCCGGTTTTTTCCGCGACTTTGGATGCTATTGTGCTTTTCCCAGCGCCTGCGGGTCCATCAATTGCTACTATCATTTTTTGCCGTCCTTAGACTCGTTGACTAGACACGGATGTCGCGACGAAGCCGGAGCCGAAGGCGATGAGGCGCCGAGAAACCACTTTACTTCTTTTTCCGTAAGATTTCGATATGTTCCTGGTTGTAATCCCGAGAGCTTTACACACCCGATTCTTACTCTTTGAAGTTTTTTTAACTTTATTCTGTAATGGGAAAAAATATTTCGAATCTCCCTGTTTTTCCCTTCAACAAGAACAAGGCTTACCCTGGTGCTGCTTTTTAACACATATTTTTTAATTTTATATAATTCGCCGTTTATTCTTACGCCTTTTAACAACTCTTTTAGATTTTCTTCACTGATAGGTTCTTTTGTCTCTGCAATATACTCTTTTTCTATTTCCGATGAAGGATGGGACACTATCTTCCCAAAATTACCGTCGTTTGTTAAAAGTATAAGCCCCCACGACATATAATCGAGCCTTCCCACAGTAAAAAGCCTGTAGCTTGAAAATTCCTTAAAAAAAGAAATAATTGAAGTTCTTCCCTGCGGATCATTATTTGAAGATATAACTCTGGCAGTTTTGTTAAAAGCAAGATATATTTTTTTCTTTGTAGGATAAACTTCTCTGTTTCTGTACTGGACAATATCTTCGGGAAATACTTTTTCGCCCATTCTGAATATAGTTATGTTGTTGATCTTAACCAGACCCTGCTCAATAAATTCTTCGCATTTTCTTCTTGAGCCAAGCCCGCAGTTTGCAAGATATACCTGAAGCCGAATGCCCTTTTCTTCAGCCTCAACTCCGTTTGCAGCTTCTTCTTGTATTGGCTCGTTTTTCCTAACTTTTACAACTTTCCGTGTTTTCTCCGCATGCCCGGCCTTCTCTCGATAGACTCGACTTGTCTTCCCCGCTTTCCCACGCTCGCTGCCCCTGCTGCCCCCGCGACCACTGCTCACACCAATCTTACCCATTAAGCTCAAACCTCTTTGCATCAGTTTCATTTAGCTTCGGCAGGTCAGATATACTTTTCAGCTTAAAAAGCGTTAAAAAATCCTGAGTAGTCCCATAAGTAACAGGCTTGCCCGGAATATCTTTTTTCCCAACCTCTTTTACAAGTTTCCTTGCCAAAAGAAGCCGTATCATCCCATCTGCAGCAACACCCCGAATATTTTCAATCTCCGCACGCGTAATAGGCTGCGAATATGCAATAATCGACAAAGTTTCAATCGCAGCGCGCGAAAGCCTGTTTTCGTTTTTCTTCCCATATTTTGCTTTCAAAAAATCCCAATATTCGATTTTAGGAACAAACTGGAAGCCCCCGCCAATTTCAGAAAGCTCAAGCCCCCTGTCCGCATTTTCGAGCTTTTCCTTAATGTTTTCAATCGCCTTAAGCACAACATCTTTTGAGAGATTAGTAATTTTTACCAAAGAATTGATATCTACAGGGCTGCTTTCAAGGAATAAAACCGCTTCCAGCAGCGCTTCTTCTTTTTCCAACTCCAATTCAATTAACCTTCTTCGCCAGTATTTTCAACAACTTCGCTCTTAGGCTGATATTTTTTTATCCTGATGTCACCAAACATCCGGTTCTGATAAACAGTTATCAAGTGATTTTTTACAGAATCAAGCACAGCCATAAATGCGCAGACAAACTCCAGAATAGAGGAATTATTCCTTATAAGTTCAGTAAAAAGTATTTCCTGTTTTTGTTCAAGCAGTTCATTCATAAAAGTAATTTTTTCATTAAGAGTAACTTCTTCATAAATATCAAGAATCTGCTCATTCGAGAGACTGCTGATAATTGACGAAAAAGTCTGCAGCAAATCCCAAATATCAATCTCTTCCCAGAACTCATCATCATTAACAAAAGGAAGATTCCGCTGATTACTCGTTCGCGTAATTATGAATTCAGACTCCTTTTCCTTGTCGCTCATTATCTCCGAAAGCTTTTTGAATTTCTGATACTCAATAAGCTTCTCAACAAGCTCCCTGCGCGGGTCCTCGAACTCCTCATCAATATCAATCTCAATCGGAAGCAGCATTCTCGATTTTATGTACAACAGCGTCGCAGCCATAGTAAAAAACTCCGAAAGATTATCAAGATTCTTTTTTGTCGCATATTCAAGATAGCGCAGATACTGCTCGACAATTTCAGCTATTGGAATGTCGTAAATGTTAATTTCTGATTTTTTAATAAGAAAAAGAAGAAGATCAAGCGGCCCCTCGAATTCACCAAGTTTAAATTTTTGCGCATCTTCTGTTTGGGTTGCCCCACTTTGGGTTGGGGGTGTTAAGGTTACAGACATCTTTACCTCTATTTTTTACGAAACAAAGCGCCCCCCTCGCTATATTCTCCCGTATTCTTCAATATATTTGCTGGATGTATGATAATATATACTCTGCGTTTTCTCAAGAGGGGGTAAAAAAATATTATATTTTTGCATACTGATAGGATCCCTCAAGTCCTTGTCAAGTTCAAGAAGCGGAAGAAGCACAAAAAGCCTTTCGCAAATCCCTTGGTGCGGAATTACCAAATTTTCTGTGTTAATCGCATAATCTCCAAAGAGCAATATATCCAGGTCAATGGTTCTTGGTCCTTTGGGATCCGCTGCATCCCGCTCCCGCCCAAGCATTTTTTCGATTTCGCCAAGCAGCGCCAGAAGCTGCTGTGCCATTACAGCAGGGGTCGCCCTGTCGCCAGCCGCCTCACTGTTGCTGTCCGCGTCCCCGCCGCAAGCCATCACCCAGGCGAAAGCCGGGGGCACCTGCAACCTCCCCCTAAACACAGTATTCAGAAAATCGGGCTGATTCTCATTATACATTGCTTTTGATTCATAAAGAGAAGCTGTTTCCAAAGAAAAAAAATGCTCTTTTAGCAACAAAAAAGCCTTTGCGATATTCTTTTCTCTGTTGCCAATATTAGAGCCAACACCTAAGTGGACACTAATTTCACAAGAGTCTTCCATCTTCTACCGGAGCTACTGGAGCTTTTTTTGCCTCTTGTTCGCCTTGCTTAGCGCAATCTTTTTTTTCTTTTTCCGCACTGTTGGAAGCCGCAGTCTTTTGTTCGTTATCCCGAAGATTTAAGTCTGTATTTGCTTTTGCTCCAACAACATCCGCGGCAGGCGAAGATGGCGCACCAGACTTGAAAAGTATATCTCTCACTTTTTTTTCTATTTCTTTCATAACCTGATGGTTTTTATCAATAAAATCTTTTGCATTCTCTTTGCCCTGCCCGATTTTTTCTTCTCCATACGCATACCAACTGCCGCTTTTCTGCACAATGCTATTGGCAACCGCAGCATCAAGAAGAGCAGAAGTTGCAGAAATCCCTTTGCCAAACATTACTTCGAGTTCGACCTTTCTGAACGGAGGCGCAACCTTATTTTTTTTGACACTTACCCTAATCCTGTTTCCAATTGCTTCATCAGCAGATTTTTCGATGGTCTCAATTTTTCTTACTTCAAGCCTTACAGAAGAATAAAACTTTAGTGCATTTCCGCCGGTTGTTGTTTCCGGGTTGCCGAACATGATTCCTATTTTCATTCTTACTTGATTTATAAAAACAAGACATGTATTTGATTTTGAAATGATAGATGTAAGCTTGCGAAGAGCCTGACTCATAAGTCTTGCCTGCAAACCCATGTGGGAGTCGCCCATGTCGCCTTCGATTTCCGCCTGCGGCGTAAGAGCTGCAACAGAATCCACAACAATTATATCCACAGCGCCCGATCTCACAAGCGATTCTACAATTTCAAGAGCCTGCTCCCCTGTATCGGGCTGCGAAACCCAAAGGTCTTCTGTGTTTACCCCAAGATTTTTTGCATATATAGGATCAAGCGCATGTTCTGCATCCACAAAAGCAGCTACACCACCATTTTTTTGCGATTCGGCAATTGCATGAAGAGCAAGCGTTGTCTTGCCGGAAGACTCTGGTCCGAAAATTTCTATAATACGGCCTTTTGGGTAACCGCCAATTCCAAGCGCAGCATCCAGAGTAATTGCGCCCGTGGGAATAATCTGAATATTGTTGCTTGCAGGCTTTTCGCCAAGCTTCATAAGAGAGCCTTTTCCAAACTGCTTTTCAATCTGAAGCTTTGCTGCTTCAAGAGCCTTTTGCTTCTCCGACTCATTATGTATTGGTTCCGGTACTTGAATTTCTATTTTTTTTGCCATTTATATATCTTCTCCTTTAAAAAGGTAACCGCATTTTTAGAAATTTGATTCAATTTTCATTGTACATTTTTACTTTACGAGGTCAATAACCATTTAATTTATTTACCGACGAAGCGAGAACCGCGGACAAGCTGCCTGGCGCTTTATCGCGCCCCGAAACAAGTCCGGGATAATAACATCCGTGTCGCTGCGCCAGATCCACTGCTAGGCAGTGACGTCCATGTTGCAGAGCTTGCCAGCGACTCTCGCTCCATTCGAAAATAAACAGCCATATTTTGGAAAAAAAGCCTTGCATATTTTCTATTTGTGTCATAAACTCTTAACCATATATTTTACATATAAAGTTTAAATTACAAAAAAGCTTTACAAAAGGAAAAAATTATGATAAACTTTAAAAGAGGTCTTCCGTCTTCCGTCTTCCGTCTTCCGTCTTCCGTCTTCCGTCTTCCGTCTAAATAAAGCACTACATATTAGAAGAAACTTTGCGGTTTTAACACTTATTATTGCCTTTTTACTGGCACTTTCTGCTTGCGACAATTCTCCGCCAGGCGCAGGCAATATAGACCCAGGCGCTACCTACACCCGCATTACAAGCATTGCAGTAGATATAACTCCTCCAAGTATAGGCGCTGCGCCAAATACTTTGGCAACAACAGCCGGCACCAATTTTTCTGTTGGTCCTGTAAGCTGGAGCACAGACAATAACTTTCTCGAAGGCGGGTATTACACTGCTGCAATAACGCTTACAGCAAATCCCGGCTTTACATTTGCAGGGCTGGAACATGGAAATGCAACTATTAATGGCTTAATAGCAGATATTGATGGTACACCCGGCAGAACTGTTACAATATCATATATATTTCCTGCCGGTATATACCGTGCAATTACATGGAACTTAAACAACGGCGAATGGGTTGGAGAAA
>JGI20163J26743_11538402_pt1 | contig 22300 bp, 19 predicted proteins | sample TergutCu122P1_FD_26743 | JGI IMG/M metagenome (IMG submission 26743) | reverse complement strand
CCGCCTGCAGCGGTTCCTCATCCAGTATCCGCAAAACAGCTTCGGCATAAAGCCCGTCATGGCTGTATTCACGGCGGTACCGTTTAATACGGCTTGAAAAGGTATGTTTAACGCCATCAATCTCAACGGCAATGTTCCCGCCGCCGTAAATGGCATCAGACATACCTTTGACCGATTCAGGGTAGCCGCCCAGCCGTATGGCGCAAATATAAGAGATATTATTTTCTTTTTCAATAACTGCCATATCAGCATAACATTCTAGGCCAATTTCCGCTTTTGAATCATAATAACTGACCTTCATCAGCTTCGCACTCGGCATGGTATATCACTTCCTTGTCGCATAATAATTTGATTGTTTTTCCGAAGCAAAAAAAAGCCCCTGCGCAGAGTGCAAACGCACTCGTTGAAGGGGGCTGTGTAATGATTCGGATTGCCGTGCGGCAATCCCTTTATAAAACAATTATAATATTTATACCACAACTGCTTCCGCTGCGGTGTGTACAGGCATGACAGCCGGCACTCGCTCCTCTACAGGCTTTGCCTGTGCTTATCATCATAAAATAAAAATGCTCAGGATTGTGGCCAACCCATATAACTACGGACTTGTGCATCAAATCCTGAGCAATGACTTGGATGCTCATTATAGTTTCTGAAAGCGTTCTGGATGTTAATTTTCACAATTATCGTATCTACCGCTTCCAGTAGCAGACGCCGGAAGTATTACTGATTCTAGGCTTATGCAATCAGTGAAGCTTGGCATCAAACCTATATCGAAATCAGGCAACATTATAGGTTCAAGAGAATCGGGTAGAACTATTGATATTAAACTTTTAAATTCGTGAAAAGCACTACCACCGATACTTGTAACAAAATGAGGTATTATTACAGAAACTAAATTTTCGCAACCCCAAAATGCTGTTTCTCCTATTTTTGTAACTGAATCAGAAATTTCTATAGACTCTAATGTCAAATTTCCATGGAATGCTTGCTTAGCTTTTTCTGATTTTAATCTTAAGCCAATATTAACTAACCATTCTTATTGGAGTTTATCAAAATTACCTCTCGGTACTGTTCACACCTCAACATAATGCCTACAAAACCCATGGAACAAAAAGTCAGGGTGATACTGATGAATGCTTAAACGATTATGGAGAAGGCAAAAAGCCCAGAAAATGGGCATTCTTGATTCTTCCTTGAGGTCAAATAGAGAAAAATGTCTTTGTACAAGCCCAGTAAAATCAAGCATTGTTTGGGGCGTGAATAGTAATTGCTCCTCAAATGATATGTTCTACATTAAGTATTTTACTATTGCAAGAAGGGGGTTAGCTGTAGTAAAATGTATGATATAGTATTACCTTTGTCAAAAATGAAATTTTCCGATGCGTCGACAGATTTTATGTTAAATAATGGTATTTGTCTGGTGGTGCATTATAAATTTAAAGTAATGAAATAAAATATAATTTACGTGAAACAGGTTGCAAAATATGGGAGATAGTCATGTTGAAGAAAACAGAAACATTCAAAATGGAAACAAAATTGCATAGCATAATAAAATTGCTTGCAGAGGCTTTGTATCCACAGCCAGATGTTTTTCTTCGTGAACTAATTCAAAATGCGCATGATAGTATTATACGCCGTAAGGAAAATGAACCAAACTTGGAGGGGAAAATAATTATTCGTATTGATAATGTTAACCAATCCATAATTATCCAAGATAACGGTATAGGAATGGACAAAACAGACATTAAGCAGTTCCTATCAGTTATTGGTTCATCAGGAACAGGAGATTTGCGTGATAGAGGCAGTACCATTTCCAATGAATTAATTGGACATTTTGGAATAGGGTTATTATCATCCTTTGTCGTTGCAGAAAAAGTATATGTGGAGACAAGAAAAAAGGGCGAAAAAAAAGCTTTTCTTTGGAAAAATTATGGTTCTGAAGAATGCGAGCTTTTTGATATTTCTAAGAAAGAAATTGGTTCACAAATAACCGTGTACTTGAAAAATACTCGCATGCACTTGCTTAACGATAAATCGCTTCGTGATATTATTATTGCTTATTGTGATTTTATTAAAATTCCTATATATCTCAATGGTGAAGGTCCAATTAATGTTATGGAAGCCCCGTGGAATATAATGTATAAGGATACTTTGATTACTGAGAATGCTTATTTCGATTATATTAGGCATAGATTCTCCGATGTTCCCTTGGATGCTTTTGCTATTGACATTGATGGAAAATATAAGGCAAAAGGTTTGCTTTATATTTCTGAATATGAAGTTTCACATACTGCTCCAGGAGGTTTGATTGATATTTTTATTCGCCGAATGTTGGTGAAAAAAGATGATAACTCACTTTTACCTTCATGGGCGAAATTCGTTCGTGGAGCTATTGATAGCCATGACCTTAAACCAACAACATCACGAGATAACATACTCATGGGAGACCCATCTTTTGATGCAATAAAAGAAAATTTAGCAAGTCGTATTGTTAATCAACTAATTTTCATAGCTCTGAACAAACCACGTTTATTTAAATCTATAAATGAACGTCATTATTATCATTTGAAAGATATGGCACAACATTATGATAAGTTTTTTGACCAAGTCTCTGACTTGTTGCTTTTTGAAACCAATAGGGGAAGGATAATGCTTAAAGACTACTGTATGCTTAATACACGCCTACAAGATGGGCGAATACCTATATATGTATTATCAGACCAAGAATTTGCAGAATATTATTATCATTTGGCTGATGCAAAGCAGCTTGTTGTTATAAATGCAAATAAGATTGATGGAATGCTACTTCGTAAATACGCTGATAAATATAATAATATAGTTTCACTTCAGCCGCTTAACATACACGGAGATGATTCAATTTTCACAGAATTATCAAACGATGAACATTCTTTTTTTGAAATTCTTATCAACATTTCTATCTCCGTATTAATGCAGACTGGGGCAGAGATGAAAGTTTTAATTAAACGCTTTAAGCCAATCAATATCCCTGCGCTAATTATGGAAACTGAAAGTTCCAAAGTTGAGGAAAAATTACAACAAACTCTAAATAATTCAAAGACAAGCCAAACGCTGGTGGATGTTTGGAAAGATGCTTTTGAAGAGCAACCACAAGAAAAGCGCCATTTTATTTTAAATGCTGATAACGAAATCGTGTTCGCCCTTGCAACATTAACAGAAAAACAGTTAAATACTCAATTGTACAAAGATGTTATCCGTAGCTTATATCATAGTGCATGGCTTTATGCTAATCGTTCAACAAAGGAGATAGCTATAAACATGCACGATTCTGTTCTAAGTTTGGCAAAAGCATTGTTATCAACCTCATATGTAAGCGAAAACAGGGAAGGAGAACAAGTTATGATGAGTAATATACAAAAAATGCCTGGTAACCATGGTGAATTGCCTAGACACATTCGTTTATTCCTAATGACTCCATTTGAGGGCTATGAAAATGTAGAACGGGCAGTTCGTTCTGTGTTTGAAGCCAAGCCATTTTTCTTCGAGGTATGTTTAGCGAATGAACGGACTTTAGGAAAAACCCTAAAAGAAAATGTGATAGCACATATTGCAATTTCCCACGGCTTTATAGCTGAAATAAGCGACTTAAATCCAAATGTAATGTTGGAAGTAGGCGCAATCGTCATGAGTGGCGATGAGCGTCCTATGTTTTCTTTGCGTTCTAAGGATGCTGCGGATAAGGCTGTACCATCAGATATAAAAAGTGACCTTTATATCACATACTCTTCCCCAACAGATTCAGAAGACGAAATCAAAAAGGCAATTAAAGAATCTCTTATTAAAGATGGAAGATTGCGACATAATGCTATCGATATGTTAAACAAAAAGCGTCAGGCACATTTTCTATCAAAAACGGTCTGTGTCAACTTGGATGGAGTAGCCCTGAGCAGTGACCAAATAACTGCACTAATGGGAAGACATGAAACCATTGAAACACTACTTTCAGCAGAACCAGATATTATTGCCAAGGAAGCAAATATACGAAAAAGCATTGTAGAAGCCATTCAAGAGCAATTGCGGGAGGCGATACAAAGTGGATGGTAGCTCTGAGAAAATGCGAATTGAAATGGATTCATTAGCTGAAAGAGCATATGAACATTATAAATATTACCAAGTAGAAGAAGCTCTGTCGATATATCGTAGGGCATACGATATTGCTGCAGTAATAGAAGACAGAGAAAAAATGATGAAATATAGACAATGGGAAGGTCATTGTCTGCACCATCTTGAACGATTTCGTGAAGCATCATCGGTTTTAATGACTTTATCGCAAACAGTAGCCATTGCTCCCCATGAATATTTTAGTAGCGTTGTTGACCAAGTTGATATAGCAATCAAGTTGCCACTTGCCTTACCTAAAATAAAAAGCCTTTTACATGAGGCATATAGAATAATGCGAGAATATAGCTTGCAAACATCGAAAAGCGTTGTATTAATCCAAGAATCTAACCTTTTTCGTATGAGATATGATTATAAAAGAGCCTTGGAAAAGGCTTTAGAAGCGTTAGCAAGCCATCATAACGATGCAAAGACAAGGTACAATAAATTAGTGTATTATCGCGGAATTTTGGATAACTTAACATCCTTAAATAGTGTACCTGAAATTAAAGTATGGTTACTAGAATTACAGGAATGTGATACTGACCGAACAAATTCTAAGGAAATTATTTTCCTTGGTTTTAGTTCGGAAGTCGCTATACTTGAAGGAAAAGCTATAGAAGCCTTTGACTATGCTAAACAATGTATAATTCAAGAACGTAAAATTACATATGATAGCTTTTCATCGCTCCGCCTTGTTGTTAAGGCAGGCATTATGGCTGACAGACTAAACGAAATTAGGAGCTTTTTAGCAGAAATGTTATCATTGCGTCGTACCGAATGCAAAAATCGAAGGTATCAAATATATTTATATTGCGGTGATTATTATACTGCTTTATTCCGTCAAAAGCGGGAAGTTCAATATATAAATTGTGCTAAAAAATATTATAACCGCGCAAGAAATATAGGTATAGAAATAGATTCCCTTTTTGATTGTAATGGGCGACAAATGGAGATATCTCAACGCTTAGAATATGTAGATAAATTAAGTGAATAATCGTGAGACAAAGAAATGAGTATATAGTGGAAAACAACATTTCAAACAGTAAACGAGGTACGGTTAAATGGTTTAATGCTGAAAAAGGATATGGTTTTATATTAATTTCAAATGAAGATGATATTTTTTGTCATTTCTCAGAAATTAAAACTTATGGATTTAAGACTCTTTATGAGAGCGAAAACGTGCAATTCGAGATAGGGCAATTAAAAAATAAAGGCCCGATGGCAGTAAATATATATCCTATTTATAGTGTTTCTCCGCCAACATTGCTATCAACACACGATTCTGAATTTATATCAAAGGTAAATTCTCAATCATTTGAAGAAAAGTGGATAACCGATAATTAAGTTTATTAAACCTATAAAATAATTAAGGAGGGGCATCAATGAAAGTAGGAATTGTAAAGTGGTTTAATGCCGAAAAAGGATTTGGCTTTCTTTCAGTTGAAGGTGAGGATGATGTTTTTGTACATTTTTCAGCAATCAACTCAGAAGGCTTCAAAACTCTTGAAGAAGGCAAAGAAGTTCAATTCGATGTTGTCGAAGGTACTAAAGGCCCACAAGCGGCAAATGTAGTTAGGATTGATGGGAATTATGCACCACCTATTCAAGATTTTAGTATCCCAGCACCAACAAACCAGCTTCCAGAAAAAGAAGAGAAGTGGTTAAAAGATAGTTGATAATGCTATATTATCAATATGAATTTTTAGTTTTTCGCGAGGGCTTGTATTTTTTAAGTGAGCATAAAATGCTATCATCTTGAGGTGCATTTTGGACAGGTCTTTTGTCTTTTTACCACCATAGGCAATATACCCCGCAACTAGATTACTGCGGACATTAATTTCTTTACAGTACATTTTAACATATTATTCATGTTTTTCAAGTAAAACTGACAAAATGAATCAACATTCACCGGGTGAAAATAGCATTTCCACATTTTGCAGGCTTGTCCAAGTGTGAGAATTTCCTCTAAGGATTTACGCTGACATTGTTGTCAGCATTGAGAAGATTATACTAAAGAATGCTTAGGATTTGATGAACAAGCACCATATTAATTTGATTGTTTTTCCGAAGCAAAAAAAGCCCCCTGCGCAGAGTGCAAACGCACTCGTTGAAGGGGGCTGTGTAATGATTCGGATTGCCGTGCGGCAATCCCTTTATAAAATAAATATAATACTTATACCGCAACTGCTTCTGCGGCGGTGTGTACAGGCATTACATCGGTTACTCGCTCCTCTACAGGCTTTGCCTGTACAAAAGTCAATACCTGCGCGGTTCGTGCTTTACCGCTGCCGGTAGTAAATGAATTGGAGTTGGTTTTAACCCCTGTACGCGGTATGCCTACCAAAGCATACTCTTTGCCCAGCAGCTGCCGGACTACTTCTTTCTTCAAAACCCAATTGTTGGCTTGGTCGTCGAATATACTTCCGACCCATATATCGTCCGCATAAACACAATATTGAATATTCCTGTTGATAGTAGCCTCTCTGAAAGTGATTACACCCTCAGCCATAAGACGAGTTATATATTCGCCGTTTTGGTTAGGGGACAGCAGCTCCGAAGCTTTGTAGCTGACTTTTAAAGAAAATTCTGCCCTATCATTAACCGGGATCATATTCAGTTTGTTTTTTGGCGCGGGTTTCGGCACAATAACAAAAACGCCGCCTTTAATATCACGATGCAGCTCATAAGACCCGTTGGGCAGGTTAACATCACCAAAATAAGTTTTACTTGGATCTGCATACTCAGGGAGCCGGAACTGTCTGTTGTACACTATCAAATGCGCAGCATTGTCCAGCATCTGAGCAAGCCCGCGGGGGATTGTGCGGCGGATATTGATTTCGTAGAAATCCGTTGTACGAACATCATTCAACAGCGCAGCCATGCCGTCCAAAGTCACAAGAAACGGGAAACTCTGTGAACCGTAACCGTTTTCCAAAGACAAAGTATAAGCCGCATAAGCAAGGGCGGCTCTGTCTGTTGATATGGAACGAAGCCGTTCATCACTTTGGTTGATGATATTCTCCAAAGCATTGTCAAAATCATCTTTGCTTATACTGCCGTTTTTCATAGCTTTTATGTTTCCGGCTATATCACGGCAGTAGTTTTTGTAGGCAGTCCGTACATCCTCCATAACACGCGCCGCTTCGTCCATGTCCAGGGCAGACGCGTTTTTCAGGGATTCTATTATTGAGAAGCAGCTATCGGTGTCAATCTCCATATCCAGTATCTCTTCCTGAACAAATCGTTGAATATTAGCCATGACAGTATCACCATCGTTCAGCATCTCAATAGTGCGCTGTATCCAATTCTCACGGGTCTTGCGGTTCTCCTTCAAAGTGTCATATATCACTTTGACGATTTTGCCGTCGTTGTAGCTTTTGGATAATATTCTGACAGGCTCTTTGAACCTGTTTTGTTTGAACGATTCAGTGGGACGGTTTTCGTATGAATCCAACTGTCCTTTTATGTTGGCGAACCAATAAGGCGCAAAAGGCAACGTATATTCCTGCTGATTTGCGACAAACCGGTTTATATAGCCGGTTTTGGGCCGGTCAACCTCTAACTCGCTCAAAGTAGTCAAAATATGGTTCAGCCGCTCCAAATAAGTTTTGGCTGTGTCCGTATCTTTAAACTTCGGATAATAGGGCATCTGCGGAATATCCTCAGCGCCAAAGCTCCGGTCGCCTGTATATCCCGCCAGCATCACAAATTTACGGAGCGCTGCCGGGTCGTTCATCAGCTCAAGAGCGCGGGTGTTGATATTACATATAACCCCCAGCATGTTTTGCTGCAGGTTGGCGCGTATGCCTTTTTGCATAACTTCTTCCGTCAAAACAACCTTAGCCTGCTTATCCCCGGTGTCGTTAGCGTTGTAGATGATATAATCGGCCTGGGTAAATTTATCCGTAAACAGCTTAGTATTTATACAGCTATCGCCGTCGTGATCGGCGCCGCCCATGCCGAGAACTGTTTCATCATGAGCATTAAAAATCAACACTTGATTCAGATGCCTATACCAATACTCACTCCCTTTGTGTGATACACAGTTCAGTTTGCGGTTTTGCGCATAATGGGTCAGCGGATTACGTGCCGCCAATAGTTCGCCTTTGTAGCCGCCGTATCCGAACTCACGGGCCGCAAGTTCTTTTGCTTTTTTGTGCATAGGCACAATCAATTCACCCTCGGCAAAACCATAACCGCCGTCATAACTGCGGCGCAGCCTGTTGAAGAATGCCAGCGGATCGGGCGCCATAATACTGATGCTCGATTGAGGCATGGGTATTTTACCGAACAGCATCTTTTTTGATACAAGGTCAATCTTTCTTTTGATACTCTGCTTAACCCACTTTATATTCATAGCCAGTTGGGGGTTAGCCGATATAACGGCGCTAACCTTGTCAACACATGAATATTCATTGCCCTCATCGTTGTCCATATCAGAGATATCGCTTAGGATGCCCAGAAACTTCAAAGCCGCCTCCGGTGATGATAACGCTTTTTCCATATGCGCCCTGATATCCTCTAAATAAGGCCGTATATCCTCAAAAGACAAACAATTATTCAATGTAGTAAACATCTGATAATTCCATTCACTGTAGGAACGGGGCGGTTTGGAGACATTAGCTACCAAAAACTCAGCTTTTTCCACATCAAAGTTAGATTTCCACATGGATTCGGTAAAGAGTATATCCTCTTTAACAACGCCGCCGGTGTATTTGTGAAAATCAAAGACCAAAAGTATCCCTTTAACCTGTCCGTAACGGATTTGAAAAGCAGAGGGCATATAGTTAAGCCCCAGCCTGCCCGCCAGTTCGCTTGCTTTGCCGGGCGTAATAAATCCGCAGCCGTCTGTCGCTGTTTTTTTGACGGTAATAATATCATTGGTTATTTCGTTTTTAGCGTCATCAAAGCAACGGGCCGCAAAGGTTATATCTGTTTTCAAATCCGGCACGATTGCAAAGCTGAATTTGAAATCTTCAACAATATTGCCGTTAGACTTTCCGAGCCCCTGCCTGGCAATAGCTTTTTGCGCTGTTTGGGTTGGCTTGCTCAAATACAAAGCATCACCGCTGATTGTACGGGCGAAACCGGCCCAGGGGTACGTTGTCATGGTCATTTTGCATTGCCTGTTTTCGCTCGCGCTTTGCATGGCGGCCCGGTAGCGGATATATTTTACGCCTGCTATATCTGCAACTTCCGCGTAGCTGTGAGGAATATACCCGACAGCCTCTAATTTGGATAGCGGCAGATACAAACCATCAAAGCACAGCAGGTCTTTAATCACCTTAACATAATCATCCGAATCATTTCCACCGGAGCAGTCAACGGTGATGAAGTCGTACAAAGTATTATTGTACGCCGCCGGCACCTCTGAATCCTGCACAGCTTCCCGGTTTGAACTTTTATCCGAATAATCACCGGCACCGATAACCTTGCCATAGTGCATAGTCAGCATGGACTCGGCACAAAGGATACTGTCTATAACAGACGGAGCAAGCTCTTTTGTTTCGGGATTATATCTTTGTCTAAGAGGACGCAAATCACAGCACTCGTTATTAACTACCAAGCGGCCGTCAATAATGTTTACAGCAGCAAACTCCTTGCCGCCCGCGGCCACTATATCAAAGACGCTGATCTTAAAAGTTCTGTACATGTTCATTTTTTTCTTCGCCATTATAATCCTCCGTAAGCTGCCTGCCGTATTACGGTTCAGGGCTTATGCCGGGTCATGCCTGTTAATCCACGGGGCTTATGCACCCCAGGACATAAAAATACAGTTTTCATTACGCAACTCACGAACCTCGGCAAACAAACCGTCATAACTGAGCCTGTCAATGATATGGCTCCATAAAGCCATATCCGGCAATTGGCCGAAATCATGGATAACGGCCGCGTCGTCGCTTTCATCTACATATACCTTGCCCTTTTGGTCTATAAAAAGGCAAACTTCGTCCTCGGCGTTAAGATTGCCGATCAGTTCGGTCAATGAGTCAATCAGCTCAATGTTGTACCAAGCATTCAGGCCTTCCTTATTGCAGGGTTTTGTGTCTGTATCAGGCGCAGAAGACGCCGCTGTACTTGACACGCTATCGGTTGGGATTGCAGCAGTTGACTTTTTATCTTTGTCCGAGTCCGGTGCAGCCAGTTCTACAGCGTTTAACATATACAATGTCATCGTATAGCTGCCTGCGTTAAAACAAACGTCGATAAGTTTTTGTCCGCCACAAGATTCGATTACATCAATCCGGGCGATACCACCGTTTAGCGCAAACTCAACCGGGCGGCAAACCCATCTCCATCTGGAGTCGGGATAGAGCTTATGAAGCCGTTCGCATATACCGGCCTCGATTCCTTTTAGTGATAATTCTTCTTTGTTTTTGGCGTTTGTACGCTTACTTTTGATAATGGCCCTGCGCACAATCAACATAAGAACCACAATAAGCAAAACTGAACCCGCCAATGCAATGTACATATAGTCCATATGACTACCGCCTTTCAAATCTCCTGTGCTTGGTATAAATAAAAAAAGGAAGCGGCAGGGTTTTCCCCAAACGCTTCCTTTATTCATACTTACGCTTTTTATTTTATTTGTGCGGGCTTGATGAAATGCTAGAAAGTCAAATCATCGTCAAAGTCTGTTTCTTCGTAAGGATATTCATCATAACATCCACCCGGCTGATATGCTTCCGGGTTCGAGGGCTGTGCATTGCCGCTACCGTTTCCGCTGCCGCCATTGTTATCTTTCTTGCCGCCTGAACCCGGAATATAGTCCCAATCATGAACAAGAATATTCAGGCTGTAACCGGGTTGGCCGTTTTTGCGGGTAAAATCCGATTTGCTGAATTTACCTGTGACATTGATTAAGCTGCTTTTTTTTGCCTTTCTTTTAATAAGACTTTCGGCTGCACGTCCAAAAGCGGTACATTCAAAAAATGTAACCGTTTGATGTTCGCCAACGCCTTCGTTTACCGCGATACTGAAGTTTACAAAAACTCCGCATTTTTCACCTGTTTTTTGTACTAAGTCTTCCGTGAGTCTTCCGATTGTGCTGATTGTCATCATAATAATGACCTCCCTTAAAATAGTTTTTTTGTAGTTTTTTGAGCAACAAAAAAGCGGGAACAGCCAAAACCACATTTGTTGTGATTTTGAATCCATTCCCGCCTATAATTCCGGACAACAAAAAAATACCGGACAGGCACATAGACAGCTTCACTAAGCATGTCAGCAATTCCAAGCAAGCGGCAGAAGTTTCAATAAAGCCGTTTGCGACCGTGCAATCCAATATTACAATGTAATCCGAAATAAAATATGTTGATACTCTACCACAAATTAGGGCATTTGTCAATATGGAATTTTGTATATGTAAATTTTTACAGAATTTTGTATATGTAAGTTTTTACCTATTAACGCCAATCAAGGGATAAAATAAAAAAAAGCATAAGCAATGCGAACAAAAATGAAGGAAATTAATCCGGCAGAAGATCGGACTTTTGAGGTATTTTGAATGTTAATTTTTAGTCATAATCGGAAACGTGGTTGCTGTCACCTCTTGTCACTACTCCGGCATTAAACAAATGACGTAAACTCAGCGTTTTTTTATATTTTATGTAGTTAGAAAAAACCGCTAGACAAAAGGGTTTCTGCAAAAACCATCCGCTTTCCGATTATGATTTAATTTTTTGATGAATCGGTATATGGATAATGCGAAATATAGAAAGTGCTTATTTGACATCCGCACACACCGAAGTAGTATAATCGCGAGAAATTTCGATTATACTGCTAAAAAATTTTACTAAATCATTTTGTTTAGTTAAATCTTTATCAGTAAGAGAATTTACGAAAAAATCATTATCAACAAAATCTATATGAGCCATATATTTGTCCCTAATCTTTAAGACATGTTCCATTTCATACGCTAAAGAGCTTTCCCACTCTCTAATTATTTCAATATTATGTCGTAATACTTCATTTTGAGTAGGATAATCTTTGTTCTCTTCTAAAGAAATCTCCCAAATCTTAAATATTTTAGTATAATCCATCCCTTGCTCATTTCTAATTAGTGAACCTAGCGATACATAATACCCTGTTGTAGCCAATACAAGTAAATCTTTAGACAGCGTTCTTATTTGTGCAAGATTATTCTCGTAGTATTCAGCGTTTTTAAGGATGCCTGCAAAGTTGTCTAAGGCATATTGAAGCTTTTCCTTGTCAAGAGATTCTATATCTATTTTTGATTTTCTTGGTAACATAAGATTGCAATTTGGACATCGACGCATGATGAAAACCTCCTGTTTCAAAAATTTTATGATTATTGTGAGTTATTATATATTCATTATAACAGTAGTGCGCCATGTCATAAGCCAATAAACCAAAAGTTTCCCAATTCTATATGATTGTTTTATTCGCGGGTCTTCATTAGCTTTTCCGCCGGAAAACATATCATCATCAACATTTATAGCTTCATATTCTAACTTAAATTGTTCACGTTGATTATATACATAATTCATAAATGCTGCGTACTCTTGATTATTTGCAAAAATGGGAATAACGCCCATTCCCAGATCCGATATTTCTAATTCAATGTTATATTTGTATAATACATCATCAGATGCCTGCAGAGGTAATATTTTACGAAATAGCATGTATTCTAAACTATCCTCCAAAAAATAAGCGTACTGTACACCTGTAACACCACGTTTTTCATACGTAATTCCAATTTTACTTGCAAACGCTATTTGGGGTTCTACAAATTCAAAATCCATTTTGGGTGCGCGAATTGTAAATATTTTTTTTATCCCATTTCCATGCCACTGAATATCATAACATTTTCTCTCTAACATTTCTTCATGATGCCAATCCCAAAACATATGATTAGCATAGAGATAAAAGTATTTATCATGTGTAGTACATATCTTTTTTTCTCGTTTAGTTTCGATTTCATTTATTTCAATTTTTATTTCGGGATAAAATTCGTTAAAAAAACAATCATTCCAATCTTCTAAATCATTATACCATTTTTCGTCTCGTTTCCAACCATCTACTTGTAATATACATTTTAGTTTAACATCTAATGAACCTATTAAGCCAAATCTCTTTTTCCATAACCACTCAACATGGTTGATATCAGCGCTACCATTTTTGGCAGTATTTACATCAACAATCCTTGTGTATATATTGTACTCACACAAACTCCGAAATCGTTCAGTAAGGAAATATGGAGTATTTGAGGTGTTCTTAATAATTATAACATCAACCGTATTGCCCATTATTAGAAGTGATTGAACATATACAGTAGGGCGTATCCCGCCGGCAAATTTTTTATCTTTTAAAAAATCAATCAAGTTTTGCTGATTTTTTCGACCATCTTCTGGTACTCCACACACTTTGCCGTCATCGCTAACCCCTATGATTATATAAGCGTCTTTATCTTCAAGATTGTTTGCCATACAAATAATATCTTGTAGAAGCTCACAGTTATCATCGTGCCACTTCTCCTTGAAATCCCAATATGCACCTTCTGTTTTGAGGTTTATTAAATTTTTAATTTCGCTCTCAATCATGTTACTACCCCCAAAAGAGTATTTTTTCATTCACATTATAGCCAAACTACACTTTATTTGAACCGCCTCAGCCGAAAGCAAAAAACCGGAGATAGTTACATATAACCATTTTCTGAGTTTTCTTTGTTTGTATCACCGACCCTTGCTAACAGGGGGGTACGATGTACACGCCTTAATTAACAATATCACTAAGTTAACCAATATTCAAGAATTTTCACGAAACGGAAAGGATCAAGACAGATGGGAACAAACGGCCTTCGAATGGGAGTTCTGCATGTAACCTCAACGAAAAAACCGCCTTACCGCTGTAAAGTCAATATCCGCTCACCTTGGCTTGCAGATTTGGGATTTAGTCATGGCTCGGCAGTTACTGCCGTTCCGCAGCAAGATGGCTTTACCCTCACCTTAAAGAATACCGTCAACGAAAACGGTAAGTTGATTCATGTTGGACTTGGTGGGGATGCTAAAAACAAACCTGCTCTATCCTTAAACTTTGCAAATAACTTTTCCACTACCGGGTTGTCTGGCGGAGATTTCTTAGCCGCCGGGTATGAGTATGGTGTTATCACAGCAAGGAAACTACCGGACGCGCAAAAATATTATGTGGTTGGCGCCCGAAATCATGGTGCATTTTTGCGGTTGAATGGTGCTTGGCTTTCAAACGCCGAATTTTTACCGGATTCCATTGCCATAGTTGCTGTTGACCGGGATTGTATTATATTGCAGCTTTGGAATGACACTGCCTCCTCCTATGGTGAAATCGTTAAATTTGCACGGATGCATAAGTGTCAGATCTTGCAGGTACAAAAAAACCAGCACATCATTTTCATTGACTTAGATGCGCACATTCTTCACCGCGCCGGGTTTGAACCGGGTTGCCTTTCCGGTGTTCACTATGACTGCGGGATTATAAAGTTGTTTAAGCCGGATTTACGAAAGCTGGGGTTTTAGCAGTTCCAGAGGCTTGTTTGTCGTAGGTGAAGCCTCTGTTTCTATAGATTATATGGTTCGGAAACCCTTGGGGATTTTGCTGTCCTTTCCCCTGCGGGCAGTTTATAGCCGTTTCAACTGGATCGACTATACTGTACAACGCTGATGAATATTTGTATTCGTACTATTTGGGGTTTCCGGGCTGTTTCAAGGGGTAATCGTCTCTATTAGCACTTACGCTTACCTTTTGAAAGAGCCTTACTGTAGATCTTTTGCGGCACTGTTGGCATTTACTTCTTTTTTGCATCAGCGCAACGCTGTCATTGGGGACGTTTAAATGGCTCTCTTTGTTTTATTGCGCTTTGAAAATTACATACCTGCAAGGGCAAAACTCAACGAGCCTCTGCCGGAGTATATTATATAGGAAGGAAGTACGATATGGTACATCCAAAAATGAAATTTACCTATGTGGGCATTGATTCCCACAAGGATACTCACACAGCCTTTTTCCTGGATTGCTTCTTCGAAAAGCTTGGCTCAATCACACTTGGGAACCTTCCGGCAGACTTTGCTGCATTTCTCCGGGAAACTCCAAGATTCAAAATGGATGGCACTGCTTTACTTTTTGGCATGGAGGATGTTTCACAGTATGGACGGGCGTTGGCTCAGTTCCTAATGGCAAACAATCAACCGGTAAAGCATGTCAATGCTTACTTGATTGCACGGGAACGAAAAAACTTGAACCTTGAAAAATCAGACTTTGTTGATGCTGAGTGTGCTGCCCGTATTCTCATTTCCAGGTTTGGAAACCTGCCGGATGCTGAGGACGATGAACGATATCATGTTCTCCGGACGCTGGTGGTTCGCCGCGATTTTTTGACCCGGTGCAACCTGATGATCAAGACGTATTTGCACAGCTTGCTCACTGTGGATTTTCCCAACTACCACAAGTTTTTTGCCGGAATCGGTGGAAAGACTTCCATTGCTTTTTTTTCAAAATATACTTTCCCCGGTATGCTTATCGGCATATCTGCCGAAGAACTGTCTCAGTTCCTTAGGGAACATTCCGGCGGTTTGCTGGGGATGGTACGGGCTAAGGAAATTCTAGCAGCCCTTGATCCTGCCGCCACACTCGAAATAAGTGAAAAGCAACAAGTCCGAAGTACTATTATTCGTTCAACCATACAGCAGCTTCAATACAATATTGATGACCTCGAAGCCGTTGAAATTGAATTAGCCAGGGTTTTCAAATCGTTTAATACCACGCTTACCAGCATGTCCGGGCTTGATATTGTATCGGCTTCGCAGTTGCTTTCATGCATTGGCGATATCAGAAAGTTTCCAACTCCTGCAAAACTTGCCCGTTACGCCGGGATCGCTCCTATTTCTCACTCTTCCGGCAAAAGGGACATGCAGTTTGCCAGTCAACGCGGCGATCGGGAGTTGAACAGTCTGTTTTATCAGCTTGCCGTCCGACTTCTGCTAACCTTCGGGCCTAAGCATAAAGCGCACAATCCTTACTTTTATGAATACTATAAGAAGAAAGTATCAGAGGGTAAGACAAAGCGCCAGGCCATTAAGTGCGTACAACGGCGGTTGGTGAATATTGTTTGGGGTATGCTGACTCATGGCGAGGACTACGTGAACCCACCTATGGTTCCGGTTGACCGTCCGGCAGTCGAAGCCGAAGTCAGAAAGCTTAAAGCCAAATGATTTATGTGAAGCGCAAATGAGCTATTGACCTGACACTCTATACCGTATATACTCCGGCCAATGGCTTGAATATTCATAAATATGCTTATGCTATTGTTGACGGCTTAGATTGCCTTTGCCGCCTGTCTGATCAAAGAACTTAGAAAAACATGCTTGTGTGTGTGACTGTGTTGATTTGCTTGTACGCTGTGTGACTTGAACATTGAAAACTTGCGTGTTTAAATACTGTGGCGGTGGTTGAAATCCAGCTTTTGGCTGTGTGGTTGAATGGCCCATTGACCCGGAATGGATGGACTATAAGGGGAAAGACAGCAACCTCGCCATCCTACAAGCCGGAAACTTGTTTGTTTTCACGATGAACAATCCGGTAAGGTGGATTGATCCATGGGGTTTATTTGCAGTAGAAAATGCGGTACTGTTAGAATATATCCTGGAAATGAATAACGGTACTATCACGTCAGCATCCCCGTCGGCTAGTGGTACCGAAAGATACCGCGTACAAATTGGGAGTACGTCATCACTTTTAAGCTACGGCAGAGATATAGCCAGATATAACGAACACATGCTGGCTAATTATAGAACTCTTATGTTGCTTTTTGGGCTTTCGAGAGAACAGGCTACACACCAACCAGGGCACAGATTTAGTAGCCCAGATACTGCGGCGATAGCTTTTGCGTTAATGCATACATCGGAGATGTCTGACAGAAATCGCGCACGGAGAGGGTGGGTGCAGCCCGAATTAGAAATAGCTGCATTTATCTACTCTGTTACTACTGGATTTGGAAGAAATAGAACAACGCATTATACTTTCGGTAACCCATGGGAGGGCGGTGCAGTAACCGGGCATATAGTACCTAATGTAGTTATTGGGTATATCGCTCGTACCGCTGATCCACGACGATTATCTCCATTCAGAAGTAGGGCTGGCTTTGTGCATACACATCCTGATAACTCGTGGCAGTTCTCAGATGCAGATATAAATATTGCTCGCGGGCATTACATTGGTCATTCAGCAATGCCGGTCTTTACAGCTCTAATGCATAATAACACATTGGAGGTCAGAAGATTTGATAATACCATGAATAGGAGAAACTGGGGAGGAATAGTGATTTTTTAGCATAGATAGCGTGTTTGGATATTTTAGATGTGTTAGGATGGAGAACAGAGGCATTTTGCCAATTAAATGCCTCTGTCCTTTCTTTCGCCAGAGAGGGAAAATATGTTGGAATATTTGAGGGAAAACATACTGCTATTTTTGCTTATAGCTGCAGTATATGCTTCATATAAAATGCAGTTCTTACTCTTTAGAATAACAAAAAAAAAGTCTAGTTTACTTTATGTGCCTAAAGTTTCGTTTTTGATAACTCTTGCTTTGATTATTTGGGCTTTTCATATTGAGAGTGTAGAATCGGCAGCTATTCATGCTGGTTTGCTTGTGTTCGCTTTTGGTGCCATTATTATTGGGAGCATAATTGGAGGCCTTGTTGTACTTAAAAATAAGGAAAATCAGGATAAACAAAACTCTAATCCAGGTAACGAGGGATGAGCTTATAACAATTAACCGAAAGGGCAGTTGAATACGCCACTGAAGCTAATTTCGAGTGATGCAACTAGAAGAGACTGTCTAGCGGTTAATTAGACCACAACAGGTTCTAATATAAGGATATTTTAAATGTGTTAGAATAGGAAGTAGAGGCAGCCGATTAACCATGAAAATGCGCTGTGTCCTTTTCTTTCGCTAGAGAGGGAAAGTATGTGGGGAACTACGTTATTGTTTTTAGCTGTGATATGTATTTTCTGCGGAATGCAGCTTTTAATATTTAAAATAACAAATAAAAAGTCTAGCTTGTTTTATATGCCTATAGTTTTGTCTTTAATATTTCTTGTTTTATTTATTTGGGTTATTCATGCTACTGATTTACCATTACCTGGACTTGCTCTCTCATTTGGACTTCTTATCGGTACCATTATTCTTGGGAGTATAGTTGGAGGCATTGTTGCCCGTACAATTAAGGAAGATCGGGATATACGAAACTCTAATCCAGATAGCTCCGAGGACATTCCCAATTGATTCATCCGAATGATAAAGGCTCGGGTATAAAATGAATGCACCAGGACGTATTTCCATAGGATTTATCTGAGGTAGCCAAAACTGTTAACCAATTTTGAATATGTATCATAGATAAAAATGCCCGCGATGATTAAGATAATCGCTGTGGGCATTTTTGATTATCTTAATATATTACTTATACAAATGAAATCACTGACGGTATTAATCAGCCGTCTTTTTCGAAGGAAAAAAGACGGAAGCCAAGCGAAAGCGCGGCAGGAAATTTGCACTATTAAAAATATTGCTAGCTTTTTATAGATACTATAGATGTATCACATAAATGTTGACATTTAGGTTTATGTGAACATCCTAATAAATAATCGACACTTACCTCAAAGTAATTAGCAATCTTAACAGTTGTCTCGTGATTAGGTTCACGATAGCCTAATTCATAATTTTTATACCCGTTTTCAGTTAACCCTAAATTAATTGCCACTTCTCTCTGAGTCTTATTAACTTTTTTTCGGCACTCTTTTAATCTATCAGCGAAAATTGACATCTGGTATTCCTCCATAAATTGTATATAAAATGGCATTGACGCTTCATAATGTATGCCCTATAATAATGGCCAACATAGCAGCACGTCATGCATCAAAAACCATACCCCCGTAGCTAACAGGGGGGTGCAGTGTACGATTCATAAAATCCTTGTTGAATCATGAATAATAAAGTATTATACAAATGCAAAGTTATTCATATTTCCAAGGAGAGATTTTAAAATGCCTTTTAATGACAAATTAAAAGAACTTCGATTACGAGACAAATTGACGCAGGAGCAATTATCAATAAAACTTAATATCGCAAAAGGTACTTACCTCAGTTATGAAAAAGGAAAAAAATATCCCCCTGTTGAATTACTTTTTAAAATGGCAAGATTATTTAAAGTAAGTGTATCTGTTCTTTTAGATGAACAAAATGAAGCATCTGCGGATAATACACTAATACAGGAATTAAGATACGAGAAACAAAGGGCAGACCAATTGATCAAAGATATTAAAAGTCTTATTGATGGAGATAGATTGTTCGAAGCAGATAAAGATGGATTTATACAGGCACTACAGGATATATGTCGCAAGGCGATTAAAACGCACCAACAACTATGAAATAGTATTCATTATCGGTGTGCTTTCCGTTCATGTATATATTTCCTTATGAAGCCCTTTACAGCCTATATAAAGAGGGATCAGTGTGGATGGTAAAATACAAACAGATATACAAGAAAATTTAATCCTCTACGACTGGCTTTCATTTTCCTCTAAAATCCACACTGTTGAGCAAATCAAAGGACTTATTGGCCTTACTGAAGCTAAGTTTCAAGAAATCTACGGTTTTTACGGATACAATAGAAGGATTACATATGAAGGTGTATCCATATTGTATGACGGTCACGCACCAAATATGGGTGTGATGTTAGATATGAGCGGCCAAGGTTGCCGCACATTTGAATCGCTGGGCAACGGTAACTGGGATTCATTGTTTGCGCTCATAAATAAATGGCAGAGCAGAAAACGGATGAACATTTCCCGTCTTGATATAGCGTATGATGATTTCAGCAATATACTGGATATGGTAAAAATAAGCAATGATACCGAAATCGGGCATTACATTGCAAAAACGCGCAGCTATGAAATCATAAATAGCAGTAAAGGCAGAACGGTTACTCATGGCAGTAAAACATCCGGCGCTTATATTAGGATTTACGATAAAGCAAAGGAACGTGGTCACAATGATGACCGCCATTGGATACGCCTGGAACTTCAATTGCGCGGCAAAAACGCACAGGGTTTCATCCAAAACAATACAGCTATCGGATTGAAATTTCAAGGTGTCGTCTACAATTACCTTCGCTATGTATCACCAAGTGCAACCGATACTAATAAACGCCGATGGGCGAATGCTGATTATTGGCAGGACTTCATCCTATCGGCGCAAAAAATACGAATATATCAAAAACCGGGCATTGAGTATAACGAAAAAAATCTTGAAGCGTTTGTATTACGTAATTCCGGCAACAGCATAAATGTGTTCCGTAAAATATTTGGCGATGAAAACTTGATCCAAGCGCTGGACGTGATGAACGACAAAGCCAGGTACTCATTAAAGCAAAAGATGCTCATTAATAGATATGAAGGGCAACCTATACGAACCCCGGCTATTTTTTCTGAAAATCAATAATCGTGACATCTCAATACTTTTCGTTATAGGCAAGAAAAATTAATTCCATATAAGATAAGCGGAACGCAGTGACGGTAACCGAGTTTTAAATCTACTCCTGCTTTATATCCAATGCCATATCATCATACATTCCTGTTCCCCATGTTCCCATTGTTCTTATCTCCTTAAACTCCATCGGCTTTTAAACGCTCATATAATTCCTTGAAGTGAGGGTTACGATGCGCAATATGAAGCCTTATGTAATAGGAGGAAAAGTGTGGTTCCTCTCATGCTCTACAGATGGCGCTCACGCTAACTCTGCGCTTTTCTCTATAATTGAAACCGCTAAAGAAAATGCCCTGCATCCTGTTCTCTATATAAAATATTTGCTCTAAACACTGCCCAATTCTACCACCAATGATTTAGAATATTTGTTGCCTTGGAGCGATGGTCTTCCGGATTATTGCAGGGTGTCCTTAAAGTAAATACACTCTGCTGTTATATGCTTACAAACATAGTAAAGTCATAATAATATCGTAGTGTCAATTATCCCGTGCCTATCCAAAACTCCCAAGACAGTATAAAATACACCGTAAGTAGCTAAAAAAGAGAGTAGGATAAAACTATCACAGAGGCACTTCTTTTTTGCAAATACTGCGCGCGGTACCAAGGCCGGTGCTAATATGTTCAGTATTATTGAAACCGGGAATGAAGGCTGAGTGCCCTGAGGGGCCGGGCGGTGACTGTAATAGTCTCGCTGCCTTCATTGCCCGCATTGTTATCAACAAGCTTCACACCCAATAAGGATGGACAACATGCATAGATATATGGAACTCACGCCCTTGATTTAAAGAGCTGCTGTTATATTGACAAGTACCTTAAAATTACCACATCTGTGAGGTATCCATTTTCATCAAAACGCCATCTAGCCTCCACGTCTACTCCGAAAATGAAGAACATGTGATATGTTCCAAGTGTTGCACTAGTGCTACCTCTACGCACAAATCCATCGGGCACTTCGGTGCGTAGCCTCGAAGTAAAATGCGAGATTCGTGGGTCGCGTGTCGTCCAACGGGTGCTATTAACAACCGTTAAAAAAACATCTTCTTCACTCATCCCAATAGGAGTATAGAGATTTAAAATTAGCACTCGTATAGCACCATCCGGCCAGCGTAATGGGTTTAAATGCCTTACGCCTATTAATAAAACAAAAAGCATTATTATTTTAAACCAGCGTTTGATTTCTTTGCCGTCCTGCTTCATCCACAAGTAGTTAAGCATTGTAACCAACACTAGTAAAAATACTATGGTTAGAACAATAGCCTCAGAACCTGGCATAATTAGCCCTCCTTTTAATGGATATCATACGCCATTGACCGCAATCCAGAAATTAGTCCGTTTTATATCCAATGCCGTATCTTCACTAAAAATTCCTGTTCCTCCTGCTCTCTCACCGGGAGGCGCATACTTCTCTTAATGTATGCGCCTGACTGTGTGCATCTAATAAGTGCAACCGCAAGGACAAATTGGTCCTCTATCCATAAAGGTCTGCAACGCGTTCCTGTCAATTCTAAAATCTCTTCCGACACGATCAATCGCAGGTCTAAAATCCGGTAAAGCAAGGTCATTACGCTCAATAGCCCTTCTGTTGTATCGTAGTTGACTCGCAAATGCTGCTATCAGAATCTGT
>JGI20163J26743_11538406_pt1 | contig 22532 bp, 21 predicted proteins | sample TergutCu122P1_FD_26743 | JGI IMG/M metagenome (IMG submission 26743) | reverse complement strand
TCCGATTCATCTTGCCGAGCAGATGACCGATGAGGCGACTACCATTACGGCATTGCTTCACGATGTAGTCGAGGATACGGATATGACTTTTGATCAGCTTGTAGCAATGGGATTTCCGGCGGAGGTCATTGAGGCATTAAAATTGCTGACTCATGACAAATCCGTGAAATACATAGATTATGTGAGGGCAATAAGATCTAACCCGATAGCAAAAGCCGTCAAGCTTGCTGATCTCGCTCATAACCGCAACCAGCCCCGACTGGATGTCATTGATGAAAGAGCCACAGCATGGGAAGATAAATATTCAAGGGCAATGGCAATATTGGAAGGGAAATTATAATATAAGCGAATATGGAATATACAGCAGCACATACAACAATGACTCGAACGATGTTCGCCTCGCTCTGTGGCTGAATCTTTAATCTGAAATCTTTCAATCAAAAATAGGAGGTATTATTTACGGGACAACTAAAGTACGAAATGTGTGACGGCTCGGACTTAATTAAGCAAGAGGGTGTTTTTGCTTGTCAGACCTGTGATGCTAAGTATTCCGTTGAAGAAGTACGAAATTTGGGTTTGATGTACTTAGACTTAGACGGGGAAGGTGTTCCAGAAGATTATGCAAAGGTCGCAAAGTGGTTTCATCTCGCCGCTGTCTTGCCCTGCCGCCATTGAGGGTGACCGTGCCGTTTCGCTAAAGTTATTGAATAGAAGTGAGCGAAATCCCATTGGCGTATTTAGCAAAAAAAGGCTTTAAGAGAAAATTGTGATATGATACAAGAAAACATGGATGTGTATTAATTTACTGAGGTGAAATGGGAAAATGATTTTTTATTTTACGGCAACCGGAAACAGTAAATTCGTTGCAGATAAAATTGCTGTTGCGATTGGTGACAATGTAATAAATATTGCCGATTGTGTTCAGAATAGGCAGTATTCCTTTAGTCTTGCAGATGGCGAAAAGGTTGGTTTGGTGGTGCCGGTTTATTATTATGGGATTCCGATTATTGTTAATGATTTTATTAAAAGACTGAAGTTGTCTGCAAAATATGAGTATTATTCATATGCTGTTCTTAACTGTGGAGGAACCACTGCTAACGCTGAAACTTTCATAAAAGGTATTTTCAAAATAGATGCTATTTTTGGATTAAAGACTGTGGATAATTATGTTCCATTGCTTAAGCTTATTAGTGATACTGAAATTAAGGAACGACTTGATAAGGCCGAAAGAGAAATTGATATTATTGTGAAACACATTGCTAATAAAGATACTGGAACATATAACAGTATGACCGGTATTTTTCCGTGCCTGGTAACTGCTGTTGCTTATCCGCTCTATAAACACGGACGTAAAACTAAGAAGTTTCATGTAAACGATAATTGTGTCGGTTGCGGTTTATGTGAAAGAATCTGCCCCAGAAAAGTTATTAAGCGTAAAAATGATAGGCCGGTATGGGAAGCTCCACAGTGTGAAACCTGTCTCGGTTGTTTGCATAGATGCCCAGTTGCTGCTATTAATTATGGCAAATCAGCAAAAAACGGTCGTTATGTAAATCCGCGTATTCGTTTTTAGCTTGATATAAAAGGGGGTGGTAAAATGCTTTTTGAATACAAAATATCAACACCAAAAGAAAGTTTTTATGATATTACACCGCAAGTACGAGAGGCAATCTTTAAAAGCGGTGTAACTGATGGTATGGCTATGGTTTTTTGTCCTCACACAACAGCAGGGATAACTATAAATGAAAATGCTGATCCTGATGTAGTTCATGATCTGCTTATTGGTCTAGATAAAGCCTTTCCTGATTGTGCAGAATTTCGTCATGCAGAAGGTAACAGTACCGCACACTTAAAGGCAAGCTGTATCGGCTCTTCTGTCACTATTATTGTAGATGATGGCAAGCCTGTTCTAGGTATTTGGCAAAATATCTATCTTTGCGAATTTGATCCGCCCAGAAATCGCAAGTTTTTTGTAAAGGTAGTATAAATCGGATAGCAACAAACAAATAAAGGCCAATTAAGTAAAAATAGGGCTTTGCACAACGTTAACATTGATGCAAAGCCCTATTAAAATTTTTATTAAGAATTCTTATCTTCTGTAATAAAAGCAATTCCTACTGCTCCCGGACCTGTGTGAGTACCAATTACTGCACCTATTTCACAGTCTGCTGTTTCACAGCCTTCAATCAAATCTTTCAGATGTATTTTCAAAGCTTCCATATCTGCAGATGCCGAGGCATGGGTGAATACAACGTCATATTCTTTATTGATTCCATACTCCTCTATAAATTTTGCAATTTTTTTATGAGCAGCGTTTTTTCCTCTGGCCTTATCTATGCTTGTTATTTTGCCGTCTTTAACACTTACAATAGGGTAAATGTTCATAACGCTGCTTATCAGACCGGCAGTAGCAGAAACTCTTCCGCCTCGTACCATGTATTTCAGTGTTGGTATATAAGCAAGTAACATTATTCGTTCACTAAGCTCGGCAAGTTTTTTAGAAATTTCCTGTGCATTTTTGCCTGTGTCACGAAGTTTAACTGCTATCCTTGCCAAAACGGCTATTCCGACGGTAGCATTTTGAGAATCTACAGGATAAACTCCTGAAACTTCTCTTGATGCAAGATATGCCGATTGATATGTTCCGCTTAAGGCGGATGAAAGATGGATAGCGACAACTTCACTACCGTCTGCTGTTGCTTCTTTATAAACTTCTTCTAACTCATGAGGTGTTAACTGTGTTGTTGTAGGCGATATTTTAGACTTGGCAAGTTTTTGAAAAAATTCTGATGCAGATAAGTCTATGTTTTGACGATAACTTTCATCGCCAAATAAAATTTTCATAGGTATTATAGTAATACCTAACCGTGATGCTTCTTCGGGGTTTATATCACATGAGCTATCAACTAAAATTTTAACCTTACCACTTTTACGGGAGGTTTTCTTTTGCATGTAAAATTCCTGTAGCTTTTCAGTTGCCTGCATAAGTGCCTGTGCTTCTAAAGCATTCATATTTTCTAATATTTCGGTGGCTGCTTCACTATGGAAATTCCTGTGTTGTACAACTGCCGATTTACCTTTTTCGGTAAGAGCAATGCGAATGCCACGATGATCATTTGTATCACGTGTCCTAGATAGATAACCTTTCTTTTCCAACAAATCTGCTGTTGATGTAAATGTACTGGGTGCTACTAATAAAGCTGTTGCAATTTCTGAAGCCCTAGCAGGCATTCCATCTTTCATCAACCTTGCTATAATCTCCATTACGTGCATCTCTTTGAGGGAGATATCACCTAACTGTTCACCAATCAAAAATTCTTCGGATTTCAAAATATTCGGGAGTGTTTCCGCGAGGAAATCAGTTAGTTTTTCACGAGTTATATTTTGCGACATTGCAAAACCTCCTGTATTTTCAAACGTTGCATCTATTGTACAATTCAGAAGCTTAATTGTCAAACATAAAATTGTATTTTGAAAAACGAATTATATTTCATTGTGCTGAAATAAAATCTAATATGATGGGGATTTTAAAGGAAAGGTATTTATATATCAGGGTTTTAGTGTCTAAAAAATTGGCATATGTCTAAAATGTTGACAAGTTTGACACATGTTTGGTTGTTATTGTCAAAGTTATCAACACTATAAATTTGGCATGAACTTTGCATAATATAAATCTTTGCACATTAATAATGTGTAATACTACTCTTAACTAAAAATCGTAGTCAAGTTGCGAGAATTTTTGCCTCGAGGCAATGAAGCGACAACGACGCTTACCTTGAGCAAGCTAGGAGGAGCTGACGTAGACTTGGGGCAAAAAGGCCACAAGATAAATACGATTTTTAGTTGAGAGTGGTATAACATAGAGGAGGAGCTAAGATGAGTAATATAACTAGGAAAATAGTACTAACTGTAGCAGACAATAAGCTTGTAACAAAATTTGTGAATAAGTATGGACTTACCCTGGGAGCCAGCCGTTTTGTTGCCGGTGAAAATTTAGAGGATACCATTAAAGCTGTAAAAAAGCTTAATGATAAAGGTATATATGCTACTTTAGATAATTTGGGTGAAAGCTGTTATGATGAAAAAGTGGCTAGAGAAGGTACACAAGAAGCAATTAGAATACTTGAAGCTATTCAAGAAAGTGGAGTAAAAAGTACCCTCTCAGTTAAACTAACACAATTGGGCTTGGATATTGATTATAATTTCTGTCTTAGTAATATGATGGAGATAGTTAATAAAGCAAATGAACTAAATAATTTTGTGGAAGTTGATATGGAGGATTCTTCAAAAGTAGATGCCACTATAGGTATCTTTAGGGAGCTAAAAGAAAAGTACCCACAAAATGTTGGGTTAGCACTCCAATCTTATTTATATAGGACTGAAAAAGATATGGATGATCTTGCTGATTTAAAAACCAGCTACAGATTGATGAAAGGTGCATATAAGGAACCAAAAGAGGTTGCGTATCCTTTGAAAAAGGATGTTGACGATAATCTAATGAAGATTATCAAGAAGCATTTAGACGCAGGGTTTTATACTGCCATTGCTTCTCATGATGAAAGGATAATCAACGATACCAAAGCATATATTAAAGAAAAAAATATTCCTATATCTCAGTATGAATTTCAAATGCTCTATGGTATTTGCTCAAATCTCCAGGAGCAACTTGTAAAAGAAGGACATAAGGTTCGTTGTTATGTTCCTTACGGAACTGACTGGTATCCATATTTTTCACGAAGACTTGCTGAGAGACCGGCAAATATTCTTTTTATCTTAAAAAACCTTTTCAAAAGATAACAATGGTATATATTTCTCTCTAAAGGTATGGAAATGGCTGACATGTTTTCTGATAGGCTTAATACAATAATATTGATAGACTGAATATAAAAATCATAAAGATGATATAAGGCTTTGTCTAAAAATGACAAGGTCTTTTTTGTTTGACTATTTTTTGTAACAATCAACAAAATTGTTACAAGAAGAGAAGAAAGAAGAGTTGGTGGATGAGTTGCCTTGGTTCTATAAAGTAAGATATTATCTTATATAGTCGTTCTAGTTTTCCTTTAAAGATAGCTTGTCATTTTTACAATGTTATTCTATACTTAGTATTGTTATAAAGAAACAGGTAAACTATTGTACAAGAAGGAGGAAGTCTCAATGCCAACTTATGAATATAAATGTGAAAAGTGTGGTGTTTTTGAAAAAATGCAATCAATTACAGAAGAACCTTTTAAAATCTGCCCTGAGTGTAAAGGAAATGTTCAAAGATTGATTAGTAAGAATGTTAATGTACTTTATAAGACAGGTGGTTTCTACACAACTGACAACCGTGGTTCAGATTACAAATGTTCTTCTGAAGGTACGTGTTCTGATAATAAATGTCCTGGTGCATCTGGTGGTAAGGCCTGCTAATGGTCGATTGGTCGTGGTCAGTCAGATGTCGGACTAGAGGCAATTGGCAAACCAATTGTAATGGTAAATCAAGCAATATCAGGTCCGAAAATTAGATGTAGTTGAAAACTAAAAATTAAAATATGGCGAGAAAATAAAGGGGGATGTATTCAATGAGAGGAATTTGGTTTACAGAACAACAAGTGCCGGGACTGGCTATTTCTTGTTTAGTTAAAAAAATATTACACAATGAAAAGAGTAAATATCAGGATGTAAAAATTGCTGAAACCGAGCTCTTTGGCACTATGTTGCTGCTGGATGATATTATACAAACTAATGTGAGAGATGAATTTATCTATCACGAAATGATTAGTTTACCGGCACTAAATACCCACCCAAACCCGGAAAATGTTCTTGTTATAGGTGGTGGAGATGGAGGAACCATTAGAGAGGTAGTTAAACATCCTAAGGTTAAAAAAGTTACTTTGGTTGAAATTGATGAAGTGGTTGTAGAGGTGAGTAAAAAGTATTTGCCAACAATTGCTGCCGGATATGCAGATCCAAAAGTTGAGATTAAAATTGATGATGGTGTAAAACATGTTCAAGATAATACAGGTATATATGATGTAATTTTGGTAGATTCACCAGATCCGGTTGGCCCGGCTGTTGGCTTATATACAAAGGAATTTTATGCTGATATATATAATGCTTTAAAGGAAGACGGAGTTTTTGTTATGCAAACTTCCTCACCTATTTTTGATGGAGAATTGATTAAGAGAATACATAAAGCTTTAGATGAAGTTTTTCCAGTTAAAGATCTATATGTTGCTACGGTACCTACATATCCTGGTGGATATTGGTGCTTCAGTATGGGTAGCAAAAAATACAGTCCCAGAGAGGTGTTAAAGGAAAATATAGTTGCTCCAAACACCAAATATTACAGTCCTGATATTCATTTTGCAGCACTAACGCTTCCACCGTTTGTTAAAGAGTTAATTAAGTAGGGAGAGGGATAAGGTGAAGGATAACTTTTATAAAGGCGGGCAATTTTTAGGTGCAAGCCCGGAATATGATGTTGCTAATGTTGTCATATATGGGGCACCTATGGATTATACTGTCTCCTATAGGCCCGGTGCCCGCTTTGGTCCTGAAAAAATAAGGAATGTTTCTGTTGCTTTGGAAGAATATAGCCCTTACAGAGACAGATCTCTTGATGAGATAAATTTTTATGATGCAGGTGACTTGGTACTTCCTTTTGGTAATGTTGATAAGAGTTTGCAGATGATATATGAAACAACAAAGATGATTTATGAAGATAAAAAATTTCCGATTATGCTTGGTGGAGAACACTTAGTAAGTTTACCTGCAATTCAGGCTGCCTATGAATACTTCAAAAATTTAAAGGTTATTCACTTGGATGCTCATACAGATTTAAGGAATGACTACGAGGGAGAAGTTAATAGTCATGCTACTGTTATTAAAAAAGTGGCAGATTTAGTTGATGCTTCCAATGTATTTCAGTTAGGGATCCGTTCCGGAACAAGGGAAGAGTTTGCTTATGGCAAAATGAATACAAATCTTTATTTTAACCGGTTAATAGAGCCGTTAGATGAAGTTGTAGAAAAATGTGCTGCAAATCCGGTATATATTACTCTTGATATTGATGTGCTTGATCCGGCTTTTGCACCTGGAACCGGGACACCTGAGCCGGGGGGGGTTTCTTTTAGAGAGCTATTATATGCCTTTGACAAATTTAACAAACTAAATGTTATAGGTTTTGATTTGGTAGAGGTAGCTCCTCCATATGACCATGCTGATATAACATCTATAGTGGCAGCAAAGATTGTACGAGAAGCACTTCTTGGTTTTGCAAAAAAAATATAAAAGCTGTTTTATAAGTTAGTTGACACGAAAACCTAACACGAAAAACTTCGTTTACAAAGAAATTTTCTTTGACATTTATCTGATTTTGGTGTATACTAAATTTTGTCGGATTTAAGGGGAGCTGTGGTGTAGTGGTCTAACATATCGGCCTGTCACGCCGGGGATCGCGGGTTCGACTCCCGTCAGCTCCGCCATTTTATCTGCCTCGATAGCTCAGTCGGTAGAGCAGAGGACTGAAAATCCTCGTGTCGGTGGTTCGATTCCGCCTCGAGGCACCATTTCTATGCGGGAATAACTCAGTGGTAGAGTGCAACCTTGCCAAGGTTGAAGTCGTGGGTTCGAATCCCATTTCCCGCTCCATTTTTAACTTGAAGTGGCGGCATAGCCAAGTGGTAAGGCAGAGGACTGCAAATCCTTTATTCCCCAGTTCAAATCTGGGTGCCGCCTCCATTTAATTAATAACAACTTAACATCTGTTAAGGAATTTTCTGCCGGGGTGGCGGAACAGGCAGACGCACAGGACTTAAAATCCTGCGGGCATTACGCCCGTATCGGTTCGATTCCGATCCCCGGCACCAACAATACCAAATAAATTAAAGACTTCCTAGGAAGTCTTTTTGCTTTGTTTTTTCATCACTAACATACCTAAAAATTCAAATGAAGTCAATATTTGTATGTACAAAATGTTTTTATGCCTTAAAATTTGATATCTTTAAAGCATTTAAAGTAATAAATTGTTGAGCTGTTAGATTAAATAAATTAACTTTTACATTTACCCCACGTATAACACGATCTTCGGTAGTTATGCCAAGTTCTGTACCTGTGTTTGTAGAAATTTTATAATTTTTATTGCCGCTTTTTATAACTTCCAGAAAACCTTTTGATACAAGCCAGTCGTTGATTTGTCGTCCTGTAACCTTACAATGACCCTTTTCTATTAAAGCACAAGTTATTCTATCAGCTATAATATTTACACCCACAAGCTCTTCACTAACTTCAATTTCTAAAGTGTCAGATTCTTTGAGCAAGTTGGGTTGAGTTTCTTTAGGGTTTTCGGCATAAATTTTTTCTATATTATTAGTACTCAAAAATTCTGCAATAACCCTTAAAAATTGCTCTCCGTACTGTTTTGCCTTAGCTTTGCCCACTCCCGAAACATTTAGAAATTCCTCTGGTGTTTTGGGAAGTTTCATACATATATCAGTTAAAGTGCTATTATGAAAAATAATATATGCAGGTACGCCTTGCTCTTTTGCTATGGTTGTACGTAAATCAACTAAGAGAGCATGCAAATCCCTATTAACAGGAACTACAGTGCCTAAGGTGCCTTTTTTTTCTACAACCGTCGGTTTTTCTGATTCTTTTGGGAGTTTCATATATATACTCTCGTTATTGAGCAAAACTTCTTTTGCACGTGAACCGAGTTTAATTACGGGGTATTCATCATCAGTTTTAAGCAGATAGTCAGATAATATCATATGGTCTATTATTTCACGTAGTTGCTTTGCAGATTTTTCGCTGATACCATAGGTAGACAGATGATTAAGTCCTAGGCGAAGTACTTTTTCATTTTTACTTCCTCGCATAACATCTATAATCATATTAACCCCATATCGCTCTTTCATTCTAGCAACACAGGAAATAATTTTTTGTGCATCTATAGTAATATCAATAGTTTCAAAATTTGTATTGCAGTTTATACAATTGCCGCAATAATTTCCAGGGGTTTCTCCAAAATATTTGAGAATATAACTTCTAAGACAATCACTTGTTGTACAATAAAATGTCATTTTGCGAAGACGTTCTCTATTACGTTCTTTGAGTTTCTCTTCTGTTTCAATGTCAGAATAGTCTACGTTACGGGCGTTTTCAATCATCCATTGATTGGTAAACACATCTTGGCCACCATACAATAAAATACAATCTGCAGGCTCACCGTCACGTCCGGCCCGTCCTGCTTCTTGATAATATCCTTCCATGTCTTTGGGCATATTATAATGTACAACATAGGATACGTTAGACTTATCAATTCCCATTCCAAAAGCATTTGTTGCCACCATAATCTGTATCCGGTCATGTATGAAACTATCTTGGTTATTACGACGTTCAGTGTCCGAAAGCCCTGCATGATAATGAGAAGCATTATAACCGATTTCTTTTAACTTTTTACAAACTTCCTCAACTGTTGCACGGGTGGAACAGTATATTATTCCGGTAAGCTCTTTTTTATCTTTCAAAAATTCACAGAGAGCCGAAAATTTATCCTTGGGCTTTTTTACTTCAAAATAAAGGTTTTGCCTGTCAAAGTTTGATAGCAAAACAGTAGGATTGTTTAATACAAGTTGATTAATTATATCTTCTCGAACAACGGGAGTGGCCGTAGCTGTGAATGCAGAGACGACGGGACGTTTTTGTAATCGTTTAATAAACTCCGGTATTCTGGCATAACTGGGACGGAAATCCTGACCCCATTGAGATATACAATGAGCTTCATCTATTGTCAGCATTGATATTTCCATTGACTTTACGAATGAAATAAAATCAGGAGTTAACAGTCGCTCCGGAGCAACATAAACTAGTTTATAGGTTCCCTTTTCAGCGTTGTGTAATACTTTATAAATCTGTTGCTCGGTAATTGAGGAATTGATAAACGCTGCAGCAATACCTGATTGAGTAAGGGAGTTTACCTGGTCTTTCATAAGTGAAATAAGGGGTGAAATGACAAGTGTCAAGCCATTCATCATTAATGCAGGAACTTGGAAACATATAGATTTTCCGGCTCCTGTTGGCATTATGCCCAGAACGTCTTTGCCTGCTAATATATCATTAATAAGTGTTTCCTGTCCGCTACGGAAAGTGTTATATCCGAAATATTGTTTAAGAGTTTCAATGGCTGACATGTTTCCCCCCTTAGTTTTTGACATTTTAAATTTAACTGTTCTCTCAGGATGAATATTATCTTAATAGCAAATTAAAGACTTCAAATGAAGTCTTTTTTTGCTTTTTTACCCCGGAGACCACTTTTGGCTATGTCCCACTGTATATCTTCTTCAATATTTTTTTCAGGAGCTTGTGGTTCTATGGGTGACTTTTCTTTGTTTGCATATTTATCAATGAGTGTAAGCTCTTCGACTCTTTTAACGGCTTCTTTTTTACCTAATAAGTTTAGTTTCATAAAATGATGGTTTAAATCTTTATGTATGGCATTATAATTGGTTGTATATGTGCCGGATTCTTCTGATATAGTGATTATACTTTGATCTTCATGGCAGCTAATTTTGTTTGCTAACTCTTCAAGGTGTTCAATAGTCATATCAAGGGCTTGGCAAATTTTTAATACATTATCAACGGATGCACCACCCACTCCTCGAACAAGCATAGACTGTAGTGTTGTTGGGGGTAAACCAATTTTTTTGGCAAAAGATTTCCTGCTGCCTCTTCCATCAATTATATTAGCTAAAATTTTAGCTTTGTTATCCATATCCACACCTCCCAATATATAAACAAACGCTATTTCGTACATAGCTTACACTATATGTATAATTTTGTAAAGAAAAAGTTATTCAAAACAAAATCGAATTCATGATAGAACAAGAATACAGGAGGACCATTAAAGCATCGAGGTTTACGTATTGACGAACATGGTAACTGTTATGAATGCCAAATACTTTGAGACTTTTCACTTGGCAAGACAAAAGGGAGCGGATATAATAATTATACCTATTGCAAATTATGAAGATGTATTGTCGAAAGAGGTGAAGCTTTTGGAAAGTTGGATATATTTAATTTTGTATTTTTTAGTATTAAATGTTTTAGGTTACTTGATTATATGGCATGACAAAAAAAAATCTCTTAAAGGACAATGGAGAGTTCCGGAAGCAAGGTTTTTTGTAGTAGCTTTAATAGGGGGAGCATTAGGTGTTTATTTTGGGATGAAAACCTTTAGACATAAAACTCAGCATTTATCATTCAAATATGGTATTCCTTTATTGGTTGCAACTAACATAGTGCTTTTTGGGGTTATTTTATACAGATTATAGTTTTATAAGAAATGGAGGATGTTTTATGAGTCATTTTTTTGCGTATCTCTCTAGAATGAAGTTGATCAACCGCTGGGGTTTGATGCGTAACACTTATACAGAGAATATTCAAGAACATAGCTTACAGGTAGCTATAATAGCCCATGGTCTGGCTTTAATAAAAAACAAAAAGTTTAATGGCAAATTAAATCCTGAAAGGGTTTTGACCCTTGCTATATTTCATGAGGCCGGAGAAGTAATAACAGGTGATTTAGCTACCCCCATTAAGTATTTTAATCCTCAAATCAAAAAAGCATATGCTGAAATTGAAGAGATTGCTAAAGAAAAACTATTAAATATGCTTACTGCAGATATGAAAGAAGATTATCAATCATTATTTTTTGTAGAAGAAGAGGACAAGGAACATTGGCAAATTGTTAAAGCTGCAGATAAAATTTCAGCCTATATTAAATGCTTAGAAGAACTTAAAGCAGGGAATCAGGAATTTTCCAAGGCAGAAAAGACTATTTTAACTGCTATTAGAAATATGGACATGCCTGAAGTTCAATATTTTATGGAACATTATATCGGCAGCTTTTCTTTAACTCTTGATGAATTGGATTAGTAATTAAAATAAAAGTGTTGCAAGTCCAATCCCGGGACAAGCAACATTTTTTTAATATTATTTCATAAGGAATTCTTCTATTTTTGAATGGAAGTAAGATGGAACTTCCAGTTTAAAATAAGTTCCTTCGGGAGTATAGTCGGTTTCAAGGATATTACAGTTATTATGTATTTCAGATATCATCTTACCTTGAGAAAAGGGTAAAAATATATCTGTGATAATCTTTTTTTCAGGAAGTTCTTTTTCAATTAGTGCCAGTATCTCTTTTAATCCCTGTCCGGTTTTAGCTGAGAAGGCTAAATGGGGGGATTGATCCGGAGGTTTAGGCAATCCTTCAAGGTCTAATAAATCAATTTTATTATAAACTGTAATTCTTTTAATTTTTACAGCACCGATTTCTTCAAGAACTTTATATACAGCTTCTTGTTGTTCTTTGAAAAAGGGGTTACTTATGTCTACTACATGCAATAATAAATCCGCATCTAAAACTTCATCTAAGGTAGTCTTAAATGCAGAAACCAGTTGGTGAGGGATCTTTTGAATAAAACCTACAGTATCTCCTACCAATACCTCTTGGCCATTATTAAGTTTAATACCTCGTATAGTAGGATCTAAAGTTGCAAATAATTTATCTGTACCTTGGTCCTCATTAGAAATATTTTGGTCTGTAGCCGGCATTTCTTGAAGAAGCCTATATCTTATTGAAGATTTCCCTGCATTGGTATAACCGATTAAGGCTATTAAAGGGGTATGGGGATTTCTGCTTAAGCTTTTTATCTTTTTCTGCTTAGAAACTTGTGTTATTTGTTTTTTTATGTCATTGATTCGATTTTTTAAATGACGTCTATCAGCTTCAAGTTTTGTTTCACCGGGTCCTCTGGTGCCTATACCGCCTGCTAATCTGGATAATTGAAGGCCAAGACCCGTTAATCTGGGGAGGCGATAGTTAAGTTGAGCTAATTCTACTTGCAATTTTCCTTCCTTGCTTGTTGCTCTCTGGGCAAAGATATCAAGAATAAGTGTAGTTCTGTCAATGACTCTAACTCCTATTATTTCCTCCAGATTCCTAATTTGAGTACCGGAAAGCTCTTCATCAACTATAACCAAATCAGCTTCTAATTCAAGTGCCATTTGACCGACTTCTTCAGCAAAACCTTTACCCATATAAAGAGCACTATTGGGTTTGGACCTTTTTTGAATCACTTTATTTAAAACATCCGCTCCGGCAGTTTTAGCAAGCTCAGCTAATTCCTCCAGTGATGATGCAGTGCTCATAAGATGGTTACCCGGTATTTCAATGCCTACAAGTATTGCCTTTTCAAGTTTATTCTCAGTAATAGAAATCACCCCCGATTATGGCAATTAACAATTGACAGTTTACAATTAAAAATCTTTGTAGAATGGTTAATAATTTAAACATAATTTCTAGACAAATTAATCATAACATAATCCCTTTAAAATGTGGTAAAATTATGATGAAAATAGCACTAGGGTATTCTTTGCTGTACTCAAAATAATAAGAGCAGTCCAATATCTGACTGCCTCTTTTAGATAAATGCTATTTTTTCATTACGGAACGTTTTTAAATACTGTATTTATTTCCTAAGTAAGAGATATTGCATATGAAAATAAAAAATACCAAACAATAGAGGTGGGAAAGTGATGAATAAAGAAGGCATTATTTCTATTGATGAAGCATTGGAATTAAATAGAGAAACAGTGAAGAAATTATATAATACAAATGTAAACCCTGCATTAGGTAACCTACTTGCATTGTTAAATTTCGACAAAAAATATGTTCGTGCACAAGGAGCACAAGTTTGGGATGAAAAAGGAGTTTCTCATCTTGATTTTCTTGGTGGTTACGGATCTTTAAATATCGGACATAATCATCCGGCTGTAATAGAAGCAATTGATAAGGTTAAAACCCGACCTAATCTTCTTCAGGCTAGTATAAACCCTTTGGCATCTGCTTTGGCACATAACTTAGCTCAGATAACCTCAGGTAACCTTTCCAATGTATTTTTTGGTAATAGTGGTGCTGAGGCAGTAGAAGGAGCATTAAAAACTGCCAAAATATACACAGGTAAGGGGAAAATCATTTACTGTGACGGATCTTTTCATGGTAAAACAATAGGTGCATTATCTGTTACCGGAAGAGTAAAGTATCAAAAGCCCTTTTATCCACTGATTCCTCAATGTGAATCAGTACCCTTTGGTAACCCGGAGGCATTAGAAAAGGCATTAATGGGTAAAGATGTAGCTTGCTTCATTGTGGAACCTATTCAAGGTGAAGGAGGCATAATACTGCCACCGGAAGGTTATTTAAAAGCCATAAGGGAGTTATGTAGCAAATATGATGCTTTGTTTATAGTAGATGAAGTCCAAACAGGTTTCGGTAGAACAGGGAAAATGTTTGCTTCTGAATGGGAAGGTATTACACCTGATATAATGTGTTTTGCAAAAGCTTTAGGCGGAGGGATTATGCCTATTGGAGCCTTTATTACTACAAAGGAAATTTGGGAAAAATCCTACGGTTCAGCGGATAAAGCTACTTTGCATACATCTACTTTTGGGGGGAATACTTGGGCTTCAGCCGCAGGATTGGCAACTCTAGATGTACTTCTTAGTGAAAATCTAGCAAGTGCAGCCAAAGAAAAGGGAGATTATTTGCTGGAGAAACTTGCTCAGCTAAAAAGCCAATATCCTTTAATAAAAGATATTAGAGGAAAGGGACTACTTATCGGCATAGAGTTTCAACAACCGGAACAATCAGTTTTGGATAAACTTACAGGAGGTAAAGCTAGTGAATTAACAAATGAGTATACCGGTTCCCTTATAGCAGGAGAACTGCTTAACAAATATAATGTTATCACGGCGTATACTCTTAATAATCCAAATGTTATAAGACTGGCACCTCCTTTAACAGTAACTTATGAAGAGTTGGATTATGTTATAAATGCGTTGGATAAGACTTTTGCATCAAACGGGAGTGTCATTAAATTGGCACTAAGCAGCTCTAAAAGCATAATTGGTTCTATCTTAAAAAAATAATAAAAAGAAAGAATCTCTTCCATCTGTAATTGTGAGTGCATCTAAAAATCTTGTTTAAAGAAGGACGAATTAAACAAAAAACAAGAGAGGGAGATATTAAGTGATTAGAAAAATAGTAAATATTAGTGAGGAAAAATGTATAGGATGTGGTCTCTGTATATTGGCTTGCCATGAAGGTGCAATTCAAATTATTGATGGCAAGGCAAAGCTTTTAGACGACAAGTTATGTGATGGAATTGGCAATTGCTTAGGTGAATGCCCGGAAGGAGCAATTGAAATAATTGAAAGAGAAGCAGATGAATTTAATATTAGTGATAAGCATAACATACCATGTAATTGTCCGGGAACAATGAGTAAAATTTTTGAAAACAAAATCGAAGAAGAAACGGAGAAAGATAATGACGTAGAAGTTAAGTCTACTTTAAGACAATGGCCGATACAGCTAAGATTAGTACCTGTAAATGCTCCTTATTTTGAAAATGCAGAGCTGTTAATTGCAGCAGATTGTGTGCCTTTTGCATACGGAAACTTCCATCAATTGCAAAAAAATAGAGCCATTGCAATCGGATGTCCAAAACTGGACGATGGAAATTATTATGCAGATAAACTGACAGATATTTTAAAATCTAACAATATTCGCAAAATAACGATTGCTCGTATGGAGGTTCCTTGTTGTGGCGGTTTAAATAGCATTGTTAGTCATGCTTTAACCCATTCAGGAAAGGAAATACCGGTAGAGGTCAAAACTATTTCTATCCAAGGAAAAGTTATTTAATTAGTTCAAAAACACGAAGGTGTTCTTGTTATGAGGCTTGAAGCATTTTCCGACTTTCAATCTCCGGCATATGTTATGTGAGATCTATAATTTTTCCCCCTTAAGCATACTAACAGATACTGTAATATTAATTTACTAATGAAAATGTTACACTTTCTATGGAACTTTAAGGGTTGGTTATTGCAAATTATGAGTAAAGATGATAAATTAATTGAAAATACATACAAGAAGTCATATCAAAATTATCCTTATCCAATATAGAGTAGTGTACTGAATAAAGTTTCGTTTAAACAAACAGGCCTTTTGCAGTTATATAGGAATTATTATAGGGGGTTATCAAGATGAATGATTTGAGGAAGAAAGAAATTATTGAGAAAGCAAAAGAACAAAATGTTAAATTCATCAGACTGCAATTTACGGATATTACCGGAGTACTTAAAAATGTTGCGATTACTATTGAACAACTGGGAAAAGCGTTAGATGGAGAATTAATGTTTGACGGATCTTCAGTTGATGGATTTGTTCGTATAGAGGAATCCGACATGTATCTAAGGCCTGACCCGGATACATTTGTGGTATCTGAATTGTCACCATGGCTAACACAGCAAAATGGCAGAGAGGCAAGATTGATATGTGATATATATAATCCTGACGGAACTCCTTTTAGTGGCTGTCCAAGAGTTACTCTTAAGAGAGCAGTAGCAGAGGCACAAAAAATGGGCTACACAATGTATGTAGGGCCGGAATGTGAATTTTTCTTATTCCAAACTGATAGAAAAGGTAACCCAACCTTAGAAACTCATGATAATGCCGGATATTTTGATCTTACACCTGTAGACCTGGGAGAAGATGCAAGAAGAGATATGTGTATAGCATTAGAGAAAATGGGTTTTGAGATTGAGGCATCACATCATGAAGTTGCACCGGGTCAGCATGAAATAGGCTTTAAATATGCCGATGCCGTAACAACGGCAGATATGATTGCATCTTTTAAATTTGTTGTAAAAACAGTTGCTCAACAACATGGTTTACATGCTACTTTTATGCCAAAACCAATAGCCGGAATTAACGGGTCCGGTATGCATACAAATCAATCATTATTTAAAGACGGAGTAAATGCCTTTGATGACCCAACAGGGGAATATGGTTTAAGTAAGGTAGCATATAATTACATAGGCGGACTGCTTCGTCATGCCAAAGCAATATGTGCCATTACCAATCCAACAATAAATTCATATAAAAGGTTGGTACCTGGATATGAAGCTCCTGTTTATATTGCGTGGTCCCATAGAAATAGAAGCCCTCTTATTAGAATTCCTGCTAACAGAGGTCTTTCAACCAGAGTAGAAATGAGAAATCCAGATCCATCTTGCAATCCATATTTAGCCTTGGCAGTGATGTTAAGAGCAGGTTTAGATGGTATTAATAAAGAGTTGGATCCGGGTCCATCAGCGGATATTAATATTTATACAATGACTAGTGATGAGCAGAGTGCAAGGGGTATAGAAAGCCTGCCTGCTAATATTATGGATGCTGTTGCTGAACTTGATAAGGATGAACTTATAAAAGATGCTTTAGGTGAGCATATAGTAAATAAGTTTAAGGAAGCAAAGCATACAGAATGGGAAGCATACAAGTTACAGGTTACTCCATGGGAAATTAAGCAATATCTATCACGTTTTTAATTGTAGATTATAGGTATAAACCTAGCGATGTAAAATAAAAAGAGAGCACTATCATCACCATCAAAAGCAATCAAAAGCAATTGAGTGGGTTTGGTTGCAATCGATAAATAAAAAGTGTATAATATGTTACGTTGCTATCTAAATTAATGGGCGATTAGCTCAGGTGGTTAGAGTGCTTGCTTGACATGCAAGAGGTCACTGGTTCAAGTCCAGTATCGCCCACCATAGTAAATAAACCTGCTTTTAAGTCTAAGCTTAGAGGTGGGTTTTATCTCTTTAAGCTTCAATTTGTGAAATTAACGTCAAAATACGGGTTTAATTCCAACTATAATGTGGAATTAGGCTCGTTTTTTATTTATACAAAAAACTAAACCAACATTATGGGTGGAGTCTTCATTAATTATTGAGGAAGTTAAGGCAGAGATAGAAAATAGCAGATAATAATATATTGAATTTTTTTAAGAAGCCTAAAAAACCTTGCACACGTATTTAATACGTGATAAAATGTGTTCAAGAAGAGAGGAGATGCGGATGAAAGTATCAGAACTCATTAGGTTGATAAAGAAAAAAGGAGGTAAGTTCCAGGAGCATGGCACAAACCACGACTGGTACTACAATCCTAAAACCGGACAGAGGACACAAGTACCTCGCCACGAAGCAAAGGAGATAGGAACGGGGCTTGTAAATAAGATACTGAAGGATTTAGGGCTTAATAAATAGTCCTACTTGCAACTTTAATGAGAATGGAGGCTTTATTATGAAGTATGTATATCCTGCTATTTTTCGCAAAGATGAACTGGGGGGGTATTTTATATTTTTCCCCGATATTCACATGGGAGGAACCCAAGGGAATGATATGATAGAAGGAATGGAAATGGCAGAGGATTTTCTAGCAGCAGCCCTTTACATGATGGAAAGAGAGGGTGATGAAATCCCAATTCCCAGCGACATAAGTAGCTTGAAAAATCTAGAGGAAGGCGACATAGTAACGATGGTCAAGGCAGATGTAGAGGAATACAGACGCATCATTGAGAACAGATCGGTCAAAAAAACCCTATCAATACCATCATGGCTCAATGTTAAAGCTGAGCAAGCAAATATTAACTTTTCCCAAACACTACAAAGAGCCCTAAAAGATGAATTGCGAATAACCGAAAGATAAGATAAAAACTAACAATAATAAAGATATTGACCTTACTTTATAATTATAAATATTTACGACAACTGCCAAAGGCTTTTAAACGATATACAAAATCACCTAAAAGCCCAAAGTAAATAAACCTGCTTTTAAGTTTAACTGCAAACTTAGAGGTGGGTTTTATGGCATGTGGGTGCGGGTGAGATTAAAAACTAAGCTGGTAAAATCCGAAAGTAGTGTTATAACACTACTACTGTCAAGGCTTTTAAAAAATACACAAAATCACCTATAATCTCATTCATTACTATGCGAAACCTTCTAGGACAAGGCTTTTGGCAAGTTAAGCAAACGAAGCGACAAATAAGCGACAAAAACTTAAACCGCAACTTACAAAGTGACTAAAGCAAGATATCTTTTATATAAAGGATATCTTGTTTTTTATGTCTGAACGTAGATAAATTAAATAGTACTGTAAATTAGGATGGGGTTTTGAAAAAAATCTCATCCTTTTTTTATTTCTCCAAAAACTTGAAAGGGGATTTTTGCTATGGCAGTATTTCGTATTGAAAAAACAAAGGGCTATACAGTAATGAGCAACCAACATTTACGTAATAAAGATTTAAGTTTGAAGGCAAAAGGGTTATTATCGCAGATTTTAAGTTTATCTGAAAACTGGGATTATACTTTAAAAGGGTTATCATATATCAATCGTGAGAGTGTGGACGCAATACGTTCAGCGGTTCAAGAATTAGAGCGAGCTGGATATATCATCCGTACACGTGTCAATGGCGGATTAAAAGACTACAGACAACTTTGTCGATATGTGTAGGAATTTAGTGGAATTTTTAAATTGAAAAAATTTACAAAAAATTGCAAAATAATACATGACAAGACAAATGTTTGCAAATATACAGGTAAGTTTGAATATTATTCAAAAAACAAACTTTATCAAACTATATGATAGTTGGCTTCATTAAATAAATATATCCATGGGTATGGAAGGTCACTTTGCCCATGAATATAGATCAAATCCTTTACCAGAGAAAAGATTAGGCTTAAGTTTATTCTATACTTAATCTCGGTTCGAAGTAAAGGAAAGATTATTGGGTTGAGGGAGGTGGCTGATGAGGGTTGATTATAGCTTCTAAAAAAATAGAGTTTGCTGGTATTTTAAAAAAATTTTAGAATGGAGTGTTTATTAGCTATGACAAACTTAAAGTTTAAAATTTAATATTTACTTTTTCAGCTCCGTTATTGGCGAGTGGAGGAAATATTACTGACCACCATATAAAACTAGATGCTGAAATAAACTTAGAAGACTTAAACTTGGTTGGCTTTATTCCAGAAGAGCAATATCTTAATAGCATAAAAATTGAAGATGGTACTGAATTTGTATTTACAGCTATTGAACATATCGATGGAAGCATTTCACTATTTGGTTATGCTGATGGAACTTTACTATGGACAAGCACTGTTGCGATTTGCGGTGAAGAATCCGAAATTATGCTAGTAGCAGATGGGGATCGGTATACAATTATTGAGCACCAATATGGAAGTATCACTACAAATACATACAACGGTTTCCATTTAACTTGGCGCTATATTGGCAACAGACACGTATTAGAGAATATTAGCAATGACTTGTTTTTTATTAGTTACGAATATGACTATAGAGGAAATAGAATCTTAAAAAATGTTAATGGAGAAATAACAAAGTTTTTTTATTGCGAACATAATTTTCTTGAAAGAGAGATTTCTGGTGATAATGAAATCATCTATTTATATGAAAATTTTCGTGATGATGAAACCGATAGGTTGCTAGTTGGTGTGATTATAAATGGTGAAACTTTCACATATTTATTTGATGAATCAGCTTTAATTATAGGACTTATTGCTGCCAATGGTGATGTTGTGGTAAAATATCAATATAATGACTTGCTTCTAACTTCTGTTCAAGTATTACTTGATGGGGAGTTTGTATGTGCCGAGCTAGTACCTGGAAAAACAGCTTTGCTAAATAACATGGTAGGGCTAGGTCAACATCTTGACAAAAAAACAGGATGGTACTATAGATCGGGAGAATTTTTTAATCCTAGAAGTAACGAATTTTTGCCTAGACCTTTTATAATGCATGAACTGTCTGTAAATATTCTAAGTAGAAATACTTCAGATGCGGCTATAAGAACCCAGGTAGCAACATTAGTTAATTGGCGTTTAAATGATACTAACTTTGGGAGGACAATGACACATAGTTCAGGCTGGTTTTCAAATTTAACTGAAGCTGAAATAATGGCAAGGTTAATAAATGGGGAAGCAAACAATGAAATTGCTCAAGCAAGAGGTGTTGGGTGGGTTGTTGTAAATAGAATGCAACATTCAAATAGAGCTGAGTTTTCAGGCCCCACTGCAAGAGGTGTAATGTCACGAAGTGGTGCATTTGCAGCTTTAACAGGCAACTCAACCGATACACGCCTCGCAAGAGAACCTGATAGAAATGCTGCAAGATGGATAAATTCGGTAGAAATAGCTTCCTTTGCAATATTTCTTCAGTCTGAAGGTTATTTGAAACGTTTTAATACTTTTAATCCACGTCCAAGTGGCTACGTAAATCAGCTCTTTTTTGTAGCAAGAGGCTGGTGGGATGCTAATTCTAGAAATGTTACCAATTTAACCGGTGGTACAGGAGAGTACAGAATGGATGGTACTTGGCATAGAGTTAGAGATATTAATAATTTAGGAAGTGCTGCTAATGCGAATCCACGAGGAAATGTTTTCTTTAATTTACAATAGCATACATGCACAAAGATGGAAAAGAGTATTCTTTTCCATCTTTGTGATACTTACTTCGATCAGCTTATCAGCATGTGTTAATAGCAATGATTTTTCAAATTCAGAATTATACCCTGCTATAGTAAAAAGTAATCCGCTTAATGCACCTGTATTTAACCCTTTAGATGAATCAGCATCAATGTGGGAGTTCTCTTTGCTAGCAATGATAAAAGAGGAAGACATATACCTTTATGGTGGTGCAGGACATTTAAATGCGGGAATGGTACTATACTATAAAGGGCAGACTATATATTTAGATTTACAACATGGGTTAGATGGTCGTGGGATAGTACCGCAACTTCTATACCATGATTTTAATAACGATGGTAAAAAAGAATTGGCTATAATTCTACACATAGGTTCTGGGACAGGAGTTTCTGTTTATGATTTGCATGTTTTAGGTATAAGGAATGATGGAGCTTCCACTCCAAAATATGCTGTATATTCACTTTTACACACTGATATAAATAAGTGGATGATCGCACCCATGACTGCAGAATTGATAAAAGGTGAAGATATGCTTCTTTTTCACTTTGCAAACAATAGCCATATTATTAAAATTGTTGATATTAATGATGGTTACGCTGATATAAGAAACCGTGCATTGCTTACTTCCGACGGTGAATTTATTGAGTTAAGTTTTGGTTCCATAGTAAGATTCGAATTTGAAGACACACGTATAAAGGCTACAATTGGGGTTGGTGCTTACTTTGAAAACTCCATCTTACCGCAATACTTTGGTGAGATAGAAGCAAGCGTAATATTTGATGGAGAAAATCTCACTCTTAGCAATTATACTTTTCTTTTGTATACAGATAGATTTTGGTAAAATATGGATGATATGACAAAATAACACTTTCAATTTTTAATAGTTTTTTGAAGATAAGTATGGAAAAAAACCATATTAATAAAGCTGAGAAATGACTATAACACCACTGCAATAAAGGCTTTTAAAAAACATACAAAATCACCTAAAAACCCAAAGAATTATAATCCGAACCTTATGCCAATTGGCATAAGGTTCGGATTTGTTTTCCGCTTTAGCTTGAAAAAACCACCGGCTCTGCCGGTGGTGATGAGAAAGCTTTAGCTTAAAGGCTTTAAGAAAACATCCTCCCAGGTTAAAATGGTG
>JGI20163J26743_11538407_pt1 | contig 22549 bp, 23 predicted proteins | sample TergutCu122P1_FD_26743 | JGI IMG/M metagenome (IMG submission 26743) | reverse complement strand
ATTGTCAGACAACAATATTCATTGTCTGAATTTTCGGTTCAAAAGCTTTCTGTATTTGCACGGTGCAAAAGGAGAAAGATGAATAGAGGCATTATTCTCCGTTTGCACCGTGCAAATACAGAAAGATAAATGGAAGTATTTCTCTCCGTTTGCATGGTGCAAACGAAGAGATCCGCATAAGCAAACCTCTCAGATGAGGAATAGAACATACTACTCTCCTATTGGTCACCAGGAATAGCATCTTTAAATGCTATGAATTCGATTCCGTAAGAAGAGGATGGTAATTGTTTGGATGGATCTTTTTCAGAAATAAATTTCTCGGTAAGGCCGTCATACATATACCATCCGTTGTAATCGTTTTGTTTTTTACAAGAACCGGCAACAGAAATGTATACGCTAGTTATGTGTTCAGCATCATCCCGACTTAGAGGATTGCTACCGGCTATCTTAGATATGGACAACATTGGGTTTAGCTCTTTGTATATTTGCAGGTTGGGTGCATTAGGGTCGATTGCTTTACCAGTAGCTAAAATTATTTTTAATCCATCAGAAGATATGAGTCCATATGAACCTTGATTATGCTCATCATTTAAAACAAGCCAAACAGGTTTTCCGCTGTGAAAACGTAATTTATCTACACTGATTGGCTCATGGACATTATCGCTTTTTGGACCGAGTGGTAAGTTGTAAAACTCATTAGTTTCGTAACCAAAAAGATGAGCAAGGGTTCTAATAACATTTGCAGAACGTGGCTTACAACGCCCATTCTCCCATGTGCTGATGTTTACGTAATTGTAACTTCCGTCTACGCCTTCACCGATATCCAGAGCTTTGTTTAACATTTGTGCCAGTTCATGTTGCGACAAGCCCTTTGCTTCTCTAGCTTGGCGGAGATTATACGAGAAAGCTGTCATAGTCTTTTTAGTTCCATTCATCTTTTTGGCTCCTTTCGTGTCGTACCATAAGAGTGGTGTTGATACAAAAATGATTCTATGTTATAATATTATAAATTGATAGTAAAAATTTATAACACTATAAATGCAAAATGATTTTAGTTACATATTGTTAATATCAAAGAAAGAGGTACTTATTATGGCATGTGAATACGCCCTTTTTGCCGAGATCCACAGAGTTTTATTGACCGGTGCTGCTATTAGAGTGACTGACAATGCTCAGCTCAAACATGTGATGAACGCTCACAATTACTTTATCAAACCAGTAACGGAGTTAAAAAATATCCCGTTTCCTTCCTATATAGCTTATGCAGATACGGCGAACCTCGTTCTGCTTAGTGAAGACGAGGCAAGCGATGGCAGTTGTCCTACGATAAATAGCTTAGATACCTTTACAGGTATTATCAATAAGCGAGGATTTTGTCAGTCCATGATCTCCACAACGAAGGGGTCTAAACATGAGTAAAAGACGATTGAGAGTCAGTAAGATTATCTGGCCGTTTTTGATTGCTATAACACTATACCTTGCTCTCTCATTCGTTTTCATGCTTGCGAGAGTTGTTAGTAGTTCGATGGAGCCTAACTTCAATAAGGGATCATTGATTTTCATTAATCGTGTAAGTTATTCTGCGTCCTCTCCGGCACGGGGTGATGTAGTAGCTTTCTATCAGGATGGAAGCTTGAATATCAAGAGAATAATAGCTTTACCTGGAGAAGGGGTCTCTTTTGTTGATGGTTCAGTGTTTATATCGGAAGAAACATCAGAAGATAACGATTACGGTAAGTTGTTAATTGAGGACTACTTACCTAGCGATACGTTGACCAATTCTCATGAAGTGTTCAGTGTACCAAAAGGTCATTACTTTGTGCTAGGTGATAACCGTAGTGAATCCATTGATTCACGCTTCTCTCTCACCACTTATATACATGAGGATGATATTATAGGAAGAGTGACATATGTATTCAATAATTTCCCCGGTGATGTTGTGCACCGCTTTGAAGGAATAAGGTCTTATTCACCAGACGTTAATGTTGAGTAAAAAGGTCTGATTTGATTCTCCATTGGAATTATACACTATAATAAGCATATTTACAATATTATAATATAAAATTTTATAAAATGCAAGTGATTACTTACATTTTATTTATAATCGTGATAAAAGTTTTAATAATTGAAATAAGACCTTTACATTCCCCATTGCTAAAGCAAGGGGATTCTAAAGTAAGTTGCAGGGGTATCATTAGATGATACTCCTGTTTTACCGATTGAAATCCCTCTTATAGTATGCTATAATAATGGAGTAATCAGTTCTCAGCCGTTTAGGATTAGTATAAGTATAAAGAGTCATAAGAGAGGTCAAACGACCATCCCTATGGCTCTTTTTTTTGTTCTAAAAGGCTTTAATATAAAGCAAATTATAAAACATGTCTTTAAGACAGAAAGGAGAAAAGATGGTGAGCCAGAAAAAAGATGCAACGAAGCTATATCAAGAAACGCTATCATTAATCAGCTTACAAGATGTAGAAGTAATAGCCTACAGCCGTAACAATCCAGTTGCCGTAGTTGATCGTTCTAATACGATTCATGGAGCTTATGTCCTTCTGCGAGTGATGGAAACGAAAATCGAAAAAGGAGAGCGAAAGTTCTACCCCTCGTATGCTAAAGCTAGCGGAGCGGTAGCCGAAGAAATTCTAAGAATGAAGTTACGTGTTGGAAGCCGTGTTAACTTAATGGGAACAACGGAGTATTTTCTTCTTGGAGATAACATTATCCCTTTTATGGGGTGTAGGATCCGGATGATTAATTTCTCTAACAGCTCTAAAGGGAACACTGCTTCCCAGCCGGTTACTAAAAGAGAAGAAAGTAAGAAATTGCTTTCTAAGGCATCAGATGAAATGGACGGACAAGAAGGGTTGATAAAAATTCCTCTTGATTTGGATAGTTTTAATCCATTCCTTGATGAAAAAGGAAGCATCATTTCATTACCTAATGCTAGCGAAGTAGCATAATTGAAGAAAGGAAAAATAATGGGAATATTAGTAATTTTATTCATCCTTTTTGTCTTGTTCTGTCTTTTGATGCCAGTTTGGGAAGCAATTGTAGCATTGCGAAAAAGTGGGGAAACTCAAGAAAAAATTGAGATAAATCCTCCTGCAAAAGACCCGGCTATTTATGAAGATGAACAAATTAGTACACAAAGGAAATATGAAGCTATCGTACCGGAAGAAAAGATGACGTGTTATGAGAATCTAATTAAACACATCTCGGAGTACGTTGGCGAGAGGTACGGTAATATTAAGTGGTCCTTTGATTCCACGAGCGATGACATTTTTGTCATAGAGAAAGAGAATATAAGAATTTGGTTGTTTTTCCAGTCAGGAAACAGTCGAGCAATATCAATTAAAAATCCCCTACTTAAATCTGAGGTAGAAAAAGAGGAAACGGCTGATATTGATATCATTTCTTCAAATGAAACTTGTTCCGAGACAGTATTCAACGAGTGGTTGCTGAAAAACGATGAACTCCTTAACCGGAGAGGCTTGGCAAGCACTCAGATATACTTGGCGAAAGAGGAACTTCCAAAGTTATCAAAAGACGAAGTTATCTTTTTCTTAATGCGCTGCGGTGGATATGGAGCCGTGGAACTTGCAGACGACCACGAAGGTCTAGTCCTCTACATAGACCCATTAGCGGATGTAGTGAATTAGAGAAGCGAAGGAGAAGAAAAAATGAGTAATCAAGTAATTAAGAATATGATGGGATATGGAAGGGGTTTTAAATTCGTAGAGGACTATCTTCCGTATGTAAAATCCTCTCATCCGGAGACGGTAAGCGAACTGATAAAAGCGTTCGAAGAATGGCGATCCCATGACGGGAATGGTCGCCTTAGTAGCAATCTGATTCATGCGATTATGGTTAACGCACACAATCGAATAAAATCAGGACTTGATCGAGGCGGTTTCTTGCGATTCCTCAACAATGTTGCTATAGGAACAACTTCTGATGGCAAAATTGTGACTGAATACCGATACGAAAACGGAGAAACAGCTATATGCGCCCTAACAAAAACAGGGCGTGTATACGCTGCCAGAATAACACAAGATGGTGTTTATAGACCTTACAGGATAGGTGAGATTAACTCGGAAGACCGGGATTGTGCGATTTTCTTAGCTTTACTGGAAAGGTGGGGGGAATCATATGATACGGGCAAAGCCACTTTAAACGCTATTAATGAAGCGATTTGTTCATCACCGCTCGATATGGAAGTTTTTGTAGACAGGTCGTTTAACAATTTTCGATTCGTAAACGAAACTTTTGTAGGTGACCTAGGAGAGAATTTAAAATTCTCACTTAACCATGCCGGAACTCCAATGCAGATTAAGTCAACAAAAGTGGCATCAGAGGACTACTCTCCCACAATTGTTCATTGTGGTGAATTCCGTATTTTCGGAAATGCTAACGGCAATGGGGGAGATACAAGCACAAAAATGGTTAGCTTTCAAGGAAAGTATAGCGTAGGTGCCATTTTAAATGACCATGAACAGCAAATGATTCCGATAATGGATGAATCATGGATTGTTCCAAAGGAGGCAGTGAAATTCTGTAATCTTATCCAGAGAACATCTAATGAGATAGAGCCTATCCGTAACATCATGCTAGTCGGAGAGGCGGGATCAGGAAAGTCTAAGACCGCTCAGATAATAGCGGCCGGGATAGGTTTACCATACGTTCATATTACATGCAGTGCTGATACGGAGATTCATGATTTTATCGGTCAGAACATGCCTGTAAAAGAAGATGTCAGAGAGAAAGAATTACCCACCATTACCGATATACGTTTGGATATGAGGGGCAGTTTTAAAAAGCTAACAGGAGCAGATTCCGCACCGGAAGGGCTAGACATTTTCGATGTGATTGATATTCTCATGCAAGAGGTTTCTGCTTCACGGTCGAATAATGCAGTCAATTTCCGCTATGTGGATTCACCGCTTATTAAAGCCTTGAAATACGGATGGGTGTGCGAAATTCAAGAGCCAACAGTTATTTCAAGGCCCGGTGTTTTGACAGGCTTAAACAGTTTGCTAGAGCATGGTGGAGCAATTACACTACCCACAGGCGAGGTAATCAAAAGACATCCTAATGCAGTGATCATCATGACAACCAACCGTGATTATCGTGGCTGTGACGATATGAATCAGTCTGTTATATCAAGAATGGAGCACGTTCAAACAATGAATCTTCCTGATGAAGACATACTTATCAATAGAGTCATTGCCAGAACCGGTTTTAAAAACAAGGTTATGCTACAAGACATGGTTAAATTAGTCACTGCCATATCAGCATATCTCAAAGAAGAAGATATTAAGGATGGTGTATGTGGTGTCCGGGAACTATTGTCTTGGGTTAAATCGGTAAAAGTTGAAGGTTCAGAAAGTGCCTATGATAATGCTATTACTTGTGTGATTGAGAAAGCAACTACTTACACAGAGGTACAAGAGCATCTAATCAGCACAATCCTAGAAGCGTCAATTTTTGCGGTAAACAGGACTGTTACTGAACCGGCGTTCCCTTAAAGAGAGAAAGACAGGAGGTAAAAATGCCAAGAGTAAGTCATAGAAAAGTAATGGGCGCAATCCGACAAGCAAAGGATTCTATTACTGATAATGAATTTTTTACAGGGAGTGCCTTCAAGGCACTCCTTACTGACTATGCGGAGTCTTTAACCGGGCGTTACAAGTTTTACGAAAAGATTCATGTGCAAGTCTATTGGGATGAAGATGATAAATCAATCGCCCGAACAGACGGCTTTATGATCAGCATTAACGCAGGATGTGACTTTGTAGTAAACTATCATGAACGACTAGCTAGATTCCATGCGATTCGAGGACTTTTGTTGCATGAAGTGGGCCATCTTCTATTTACTGATTTCGATTTGTTCAATGAAAGTCATAAAAGATTTATTAAAAAGCGTGAACTTTATCCTGTACTGGTAGAAAGAACAGATGCTATGGAAGAATTCATTGCGTTTATAAACGGAATTCATAACAAATCAGTTAGAGAATTACTGTATGATACGATGTTCGATTTTAATAACGCTATAGAAGATGGTTATGTAAACAATGCAGTGACAGACCGTTTTCCCGGATTCAAGGCAGATTTAGAGGATGTACTACTCTCCCACTATGAATCATGTGATTCATTCGAGAAATATGAAGAGTTGGAAAATGCGGGAAAAAGCAGTGCTTTAGTTACTGTATTTAGCATGGTTCATCAATTAGCTGTATTTGCACAGTGCAAAGCTAACGATAGCGATTGGGGAGATTACCGCATGAAAGCGGTGTTGGCGGTTGCTGATTATGTCAATGAAGCTGTAGAAGAGACAAACGCTAGGAAACGTTTAGCACTTATTTACGAAGCGTTTGCTACTCTCCTACCCCTGTACCGTAAGAATGTCGAGGAATTGCTTACAAAATACGGTAACGCAGAAGAGAGAGAGCATGGAGAAATCTCCGAAGCCGACATGACAGTATTGTCTGAACTAATAGATAGCATAAGTCAGAAAGTGACCGGCGGGAAATCGTCTGTAATTGCCAAAAGCGAGGAAGCAGATAATTACACGCAAGAAGAAATCTCACTTAGCGATGGTGGCAGCTCACCGCTTGAAGCGACAGGTAATGTGGAAGACCCGGAAGGTTCCAGTAAGGACTTATCTAACAACACTGTAGAAGGGTCGGAAGCATCTTCCGCTACCGGTGAATATACTGAGTCAGACGAATCCTTCCATGTTTGCAAAATTACCGCCGAGACTGAGAAGTTGCATCAAATAGGGAATCCCTCAAGCGAAGAGGCTCCGCTAAGAGATGCAGTAGCCGAAGATGCCGTGAGGAATCGAGCAATTGACAGGACTACCGTAAACGAGGAAGTAGGTAAAAAAACAAGAGAAAAACCAACAAGAATACCTATCTCACAACGAGTCGAGGATAAAAAGCCGTCTTGTTACGATAAGGTTTTATCGGACACGGAGAGAATACTACAAAAAATGGCCAGCGATAGGGTAAATGAAATCCTAGAGAAAGAACGAGAAGAAGAACTTAGTGATTTTGCCGCAGCTATAGCACAACCGGAAATCTATAACAGATATAAGGCAAGAATTAGTAGAATCTCCGCTCCTGATCAGTCAATGATAGATGATTACGAAAAATTATCACCTTTCATTAAGCAGGAAGCTAAAAGGATAGCAAAACCCTTTGAGAAAATTGTTAGTCGTAAAAGAAATGGAGAAAAGCTAACCGGACTAAGCACAGGACGGCGTTTAGAGGTAAGAACCATCCCTAGAGGCAATGGGAAGTATTTCTCGAAAAAAACCATGCCTTCGGATAAACCGACTATATCAGTTGCATTGTTAGTTGATGAATCAACTAGTATGGATAGCGGCGATAGAATAACATATGCCCGGTATGCAGCAAGTGTCTTATACGAGTTTTGTCAGATACTTGGTATTCCGGTAGCTGTGTATGGTCATACAACCGAGTATGGTATCGAAATTCACTCGTATGCAGAGTTTAATACCATTGATAAGAACGATAAATACAGAATTATGGACATAAGGACTTATGGTGGTAACATTGATGGGTACGCTATGCGATTTGTTGCGGAAAGGCAACTAAAAGAGGCGAGAGCAGATATTATGATAAACATTGTTATATCAGATGGACAACCCAACGGTGGCTCGGCTGTCTGTGAGGATATGGCGGCCATTGTTAAGAAGTACAAGAAAGATAATATGATTATCGTAGGTGCGGCAATAGGAAAAGACAGGGAAAAGATAAAAGCCATATATGGTGAAAGCAATTTTCTGAATATCTCTGACTTGGAAGCGTTGCCGAAAAAGCTGACGGGGCTTGTCAAACCCTATATAAAGTGAACGGTATTTGTTTACTTGTATCTTAGAATATGGTATAATACAAGTGTTAACAGTGTCCAGCCGTTTAAGGAATAGTATAAGATTTTAGAGTCATAGGAAAGGTCAAACGACCCTCTTATGGCTCTTTTTTTGTTCCCTGAAAGGCTACTATATAGAGCAATCGAAAAAATGAAAAGGAGAAAACTATTATGCAAACACAACAAGAACAAAGGAGACCAGTAAACCACGCAGGAAGATTCCATAAAGGAGTGCTACTATCTCCCATTCCTGTATCGAAAATGACAAAAGAGCAATGGTTACAGTACCGTAAACACGGACCGGAAGGTGATAGGAAATTTACCCTTGGTGGTTCTGATGTTGGCGTGACTATGGGCTTATCACCATGGACTACGATTCATGAGCTATGGGATCAAAAAAAGGGAATTGAAGGTAAAGTGCCTAAAAACGAGAACACGGACGCTTTTGAACGGGGTAACGTAATGGAGAAACCTATTGCGGAAGCGTTTAAGAAAGACTTGGAAGAAATCTACGGTGTCGGAAATGTAATCCTTGGATACGATGATTTTATGTATGGTCATAAGGACTATCCGTTTATGATCATCAATTATGATGCCTATGTATTAATCAACATTGATGGTGAAGGTGATTGGCGTTTCTTCTTAGTAGAAATCAAAACGACAAACTCTACCAACTTTGATACTCACCGTGATTGGAGAAATGGTATTGTGCCGGCTCACTACGATGCACAATGCCGGTACTACATGAAGTGTACTGATGTAAGCGGAATTTTCATCGTATGCGCTTGGGGATTCGACAAGAACGATCGAGCACATGTATTGATCACAAGAGACACAGAGCAAGAGGATTACATGATGGAGTGCGCTACCGAGTTTATTCAGTCTTTAGAAGACAATGAACCGCCTGCGCTTGATCAAGTTATCAGCTATGACAAGTACATGGACTATTGGGGGCGAAAGTATGCGATGCCAAAGTCTGCTACCCCTCCCAAAGTCGAAATACCGCAAGAGCACAAGCCAATAATTAAGGAAATTCTTAAAACGGATGCCTTGATTGAATTGAGTACTCGAAGAGTTGAAGATTTGGTTAAGTCTCGTAACGAGAAAATGTTGCCTCTTTTAGCCTTGCTAGAAGAGAGCAAAGAAGCAGAGTTTATTTTGGAAGCGGATGAAGATGGTGAACCATTACAAACGGTTTACATTCGAAGAAGTGAATCTTATTCAAGGGATTCTTTTGATGAAAAAAGGTTTTGGAAAGAACAACCAGATTTATTCAAGGAGTTTACGGAAATCACTAAGACGCTAAACACTGCTCTTCTACTGATTGAGCAAAAGGATGTAGCGGAGTGTTACGTGATACCCGGAGTGGAGTTTTTTGATGTGAATAAATTCGCAAGTGAAGAACCAGACTTGTATAACGAGTTTAGTGGCATTGCGGATATGAACGAGGTCATCACAACTCTTCTGAAAGAAAAATATCCCGACATTGCTGAGAAGTACATTACTCGCAGTGAGGATTCTTTTGATGAGGCGGCTTTTCAGGAAGACGCACCGGGGCTATATTACTGTTACTTGGAAACTTCCTCTAAGTTGAACGTATCTCGCTTGAAGGAAAAAAACCGCAATATTGCCGGGAAGTATGTTATTGAAGGAAAGGCAAAGGGTGAGATTTCAGTAGATATAACTCTTTATGACCACGTTCGAAAAGCGACTACCCAAAGACAGAAAACCAAATTTGGATACGTACAAGAAGTCAAAAAGGACAAGAAAGTCAAAAAAGCCGCTTAGTTTTAGTGATTTTACGACTATGCTAGCAATCAAAGAGAAAGGAGAGGCGTTTCCCACGACAGTATGTTGTGGGAAATGCTGGAAAGAATTATGAAACACTTAGAAAACATCAAGTCTTTCGAAGACTTGCGTAACAAGTACCTGTGCCTGTATGAGCAATTTATGAAATTAGGGGATGATATAGTAGACGAATTAAACGCTGAATACGACATCCTCTATCCGGAGTGGCGTGATAAGCATAATGAGACCGCTTGTGTAAAAGTTACCGAAACGGCAAAGGAATCTCGAAAGAGATTTTACACAGAATATGGATGGGCCGGTGAAAAGTACGATAGTAACTTAGGAATAACCGACATTGCTAAAGCCATAAGGCAATTTGTTAAAGATACTTATCCCGAGACAAAATGGAGCGTTAGAACACACAAATATTCAGGTGGTTGCTCTTTATATGTAACGCTCATGGAGTCACCATACCCATTATATAAAGAGTTTGAGGATTTGACACATGAGGAACTAGGGAAAATCGTTAGTGCAGCGGACTATAACAATAGGATTAAGTATCCTTTTAGTGATGAAGATCTTAAAAAAGTCTTTGAAGAGCACGAATTTCTAAGAGAGAAGGCTTACACCAAAGAAATCGCAGACATGATGAAAGCGGTAACTGATGAAGTTGATAAGTATAGGTATGATGATAGCGATGGTATGATTGATTACTTTTCCACTAACTTCTGGCCTACTATTAGAATTGGAGAATGGGATAAGAAATACAAACAAGTAGTAAAGCCTGCAAAGCCAGTGCGTTCTGCCGCTATATCAAAGAGCAAACGAAGCAATGTAAGTGCTACGCCTATTACCGGCGACAAACCAGTTATTCACAACAATGAGGCACAGAATGGGATAGAGATAATTTTCTCGCAAAAGCCCTCTACTAATGTGCTAGATGAGTTGAAGAGCCACGGTTTTAGGTGGAACAACAAGAAAAAATTGTGGTACGCAAAACAAAATGAAGAAAGGTGGGAAGTTGCTCATAAGATAGCTTCCTAATTCTTGAAAGGAGCAACATATTCTATGGCAACAATTACAACAAAATTTGTTAAAGCTACTTTCTTTAACCAATCTAATGGTTACACCACTCAGGTAGTAAAGTGCTTAGATTGCGAGAAAGGAAAGCAAGATAAATACAAAAATAAGAATGTTACACTGGTAGGTTTTCATCTACCAGTGTACAAAGAAATTTCTTATGAAATGACCGGCGAATGGGTAATCCATCCTAAATACGGAGAGCAATTTGAAGTGCAAAGCTACAAAGAGATAGTTCAAAAGAGTAAGGATGCGATTATCTCCTACTTGTCTTCCGGAATTATCAAGGGTGTAGGCGAAAAAACGGCTCTAAAGATATATGAGAAGTTTGGTGACGATACGCTTGAGATACTGGATATGAATATCCGACGGTTAAAAGAAGTTAAAGGAATCAGTAGTGAAAAGATAAAGCAGATTGAAAACTCATATTTTGAGGCTAGACACGCCATGAAAATAATGGAGTTATTGAGTCCGTATGGTTTTACTGTGAAAGCTGGCATGTTACTGTATACGAAATTCCAAACTAAAGCCATTGATATTATCCAGAATAATCCGTATAGGATGTGTGAAGTACCAGGCTTTACTTTCGAAGATGTTGATGAGTATGTAAGGAAAACAGGTGGCGATTTGCTTTGCAAACAAAGAGTTATTGCTGCGATTAAATCAACGATAAAATCGTACATGCTTGGAGGAAGTAGTGCTATACCAAAGGAATTGCTTTTCTCTCAATTACAACAGACACTAAGCAATCCACCTGTGCCCCATGACACCATATTTGAGGCTTCTAGGGAAGCCCAATTGAAATGTGAGGTTATAGTTGAGAAGATAAAACTTCGTGACGGATTAGAGGAAATACTTGTGTATCTAGCTAATGTAAGCCGGAAAGAAACTATGCTTGCTAAAAAGATATTTAATATGTCAAGCATTCTTCGAAAAGTCATATGCACGGACGCTGATGTAGATGAGGCAGAAAGAGCTTTGAAAGTTAAACTTCATACCCATCAAAGGCTTGCGGTAATAGAGGCACTTAACAATGGAGTTTGCGTTATCACAGGAGGACCAGGTACCGGGAAAACAACTGTTTTAAAAACGCTTTGTTGGATTTATAAACAGAAAACCAAAGGGAACTGGATAGAACTGCTCTCTCCTACCGGAAAGGCAGCACGTAGGATGGAAGAATCAACTCACCTAAGTGCAAGCACAATCCACTCTGCCCTAAGAATAGGGATAGAGGATGAGGATTCGGAAGGAAACAGGTATGATGATGAACCCTTTGAGCCTAATTTCGTGGTTGTTGATGAAAGTTCTATGGCAGACTTAAACATTGCTACCCATTTGTTCGAAGCAGTGCCAGAAGACTCACAAGTTGTTCTGGTTGGCGACATTGATCAGCTTCCCAGTGTTGGAGCCGGAAATGTTCTTTCGGATTTAATAGATTCAGGAATCGTGCCGGTTGTTGTTCTAACTCATGTTTACAGGCAAGCGGTAGGTTCAGAAATTGCCTATAACGCACAAAGAGTAAAGGTAGGAAATACTAACATAGTAGAGCAAGCTGAGGATTATCATCACATTGAAATTAGTGACATGCGACAGGCGGCTGACACAATAGTTCGCTTATACGTAGAAAAAACAAAACAGTACAAATTAGGCAACGTTGCCTGTCTAGTGCCAATGCGTAAGACGGATGTGGGCGTATACGAACTTAATAGACGTATACAAGCAATTATCAATCCCTTTACTCATGAGAATGAAGAAATAAAACACATGGGTGGCGTTTTACGTACCGGCGATTTGGTTATGCAATTGGATAACATCGGAGAAGTGTCAAATGGTGACATAGGCGTTGTACAGTCTGTAGGCGTTACCTCTGACACGAGAGAAAGGATAGCTACGATTCGCTTTACTTGTATAAAGAACGGTCATAAAGACCTTATTTACAAGGGCAAGGCGTTATCAGAGTTAACTCTTGCCTACGCCATGACCGTACACAAAAGTCAAGGGAGTGAGTACCCATGCGTTATCACTTGCTTCATGATGTGTCATAAGTCTAGTGACAGATCTTTACAATCAGGGAATGGCTTTAACATGCTATTTCGCAAACTCTTCTACACGGCGATTACCAGAGGTCAGGAAGAGGTTATTACGGTAGGACAAAGAGAGGCAATAAAAAAAGCTATCGAAACTGAATCTCCTGCTATTAGGTACACACACTTAACGGAAAAACTAGTGTATTTTAAGCAGAAATTTGAAAGAGGCATTAGCATCTTTGGAAAGGAGACTTATGAACGAAAAGCTGTATAAGAACATCTCCCTGAGCGAGATAAACGTATTTATCGACATGGACGGTGTTTTAGCAGAGTACAAAAGAGGACCGGTAGAGCAATATCTGCAACCAGGATTCTTCTTGGACTTGAAGCCGGATAGAGAAGCGATTGAATTAGCTCAAAGCTTATTGAATATGGGTCTGCGTGTTTTTTCTTTCACTACTCTCCTGCTTGGAGGGTCTAATGATCCACGCAAGGAGAAAGGACAGTGGTTACTCAAGAACATGCCACAGCTTTATCCTCCGCTTACAGTTCCGATCGGAATAGGAAAACATGAACTGCTGAAAGAATTATTCGAGATTAAGGAGAATCCTCCAATTCTGATAGATGATTTTCATGTCAATCTCAAAGGATGGGAAGATGCCGGTGGCGTTGCGATACGTTATTTGAATGGGATCAATAATCCGGATTCCCCTAATTGGAAAGGAATGCAAGTTTCGAACGAAAGAGATTTGCTTCCAATTTTTAGAAAATTATGTATCATTTAAAAAAGCCCTTCGGGGCTTTTTTATTGCATAATTTTTATAATTTTGTTATAATATTATAAAAGAGAACATTATTTTTAAAGTTACTAAGGAGAAAGAAATGAGTAAATTTGTAGTTTTTCTCAAAAATGGTATTGCCGGTTATCGAACCGGTAAAGAGGCACCAGAGGAATTATTAAACACACTGTATAAGCGAGCGGGGATGCTGGTAGGCAGTATTATAGTTATTTTTGCACTATGGTTTAATAATCTTCTCATCTTCTTGCCGATGTTCGTGCTTGTAGCTGTATTCTCCCTGTTTGATGGCTTACGGTATCTTTATTACGCCTATTTTGGAGTATGGGAAGAAATTGTAGGTGTAGTTACTACTTCTACTCTAAATACCGCAGAAACGATTACGCAAGTAGGTCGGGGAGCCTTAAAAGGAGGTATGCGTAAAATTACGTTCCAGAGTGAAGGCGAACTATACTCTATGCCGATTCCGCCTAAACTTAATCATTTATTTGTGGTAGGTACGATTATATCTGTAATTGTTCCTTCTAACGCTGAGAAAATAAGAGCAAATGGTATCTATCTCGTAGGTACGGTACTGTCTCGTAAAGTACTTCCTGAGTCTACGGAAGAAACAGAGAGCGAAGTGCCTGACCCGGACGATACGATCAGTGAGTATGAGTTCGATGAATATGAGTCCGAAGACGAATTTGGATACGACTTTTCAGAGTATGAGGACGATGATTATCAATAATCTCCATTTGCACGGTGCAAATGAAGAAAATGATTCCGTTGATCTGATATAGATTCTATATTTGCACGGTGCAAACGTAGAAGGCGATTTTGCCACCTGATTTTGGTTCCTCCATTTGCACGGTGCAAACGGAGAACAGGATATCACCGGAAAAGAGAGGTACACTATTATCGTTGGTTTGCACGGTGCAAACAGAAAAATTATATAAGTTGATAGAGGTTGTCAAAAAGCTAATTTTATAGTATAATTATAACTGTAATCAGTTTAATCCGTTTGGAACTAGTATAAGATTTTAAGTCGCAGGAATCCTCTTCAAAGAGATTTCTGCGATTTTTTAGTTTCAAGAGTGATTTCAAAATAATAAAAAGAAAAGGAGACAAGAAAAAATGAACAAAGCAGTAATGGTAGGAAGGTTAACAAGAGCTCCCGAGGTAAGGTATTCGCAAGGAGAAAATGCCACGGCGATAGGACGTTACACGGTAGCTGTTGACAGAAAATTCAAACGAGACGGTGACCCGACAGCAGACTTCATTCCGTGTGTAGTTTTTGGCCGTTCAGCAGAATTTGCCGAGAAGTATTTCCGTCAAGGTATGCGAGTGGCCGTATCCGGTCGTATCCAGACCGGTAGCTACACTAACAAAGATGGAATAAAGGTCTACACAACTGAACTAATGGTTGAAGACCAGGAGTTCGCTGAGTCAAAGAGTGAGACCAGTAATTCCGGAGGAAAAGGACAAAGCGATTTCCAAAGTTTGCCACCCGGTGATGGCTTCATGAATATTCCAGATGGATTTGATGAAGAATTGCCATTCAACTAACTAAGATTCAAAATCTAAAAAGGGCAATGGCTTAGTGCTATTGCCTTTTTGTTACCGAGAAAGAGAGGAAAAGAATATGATAACAAATGTATTAAATTACAGACCGTGTTTCTTATCTTATTATGCGGACGGAGGCACAAAGAAAGAACGTGAGGCAATTTTTCATGGGTTCAGCTCGATCTACACCGATTCAGGAGTCACAACCATTGCGGTAGTGGAACTGGAGGATGGATGTGTACATGAAGTGTGTACTTCACGCATTAGGTTTGCTGATACCGAAGAAAGATTCGATGACTTTTTTAAGTACTTTACAAAGACTAGGAGAAAAAGTGATGAAAACCGAGATGAAAACCGAATCTATCATTAGACCTTGTTTTGTTAGGGGCTTCAATAAGGTACTAGAAAGAGGACTATTCCACAGATTTTGTGATATGTATAATGGTCCGGAAGTTATTGTAGGAGCCGTGGTAGAGCTAGAGGATGGAGCACTCAGGGAAGTGTATGCTTCTTCAATCAGATTTTTAGATTCAGAGGAAATGTTCGCTAAATTTTTTGATGGAAGATTTTGGGAAAAGGAAGGGATTAGTAATGAGTAACAATTTGAAAAAGCAGCTAATTAATAGGCTAAGATGCGAACAGGAAATGTTTGAGGATGAGATTTATGAAATGAAGCCTCGTGAGATTATTGCCCATGCCTATGAAATAACATGGCGTAAGCAGATAATTGATCTACTGAGTGAGGATTGGGTATCTTTGACTATGCCACTACTCTCCTACTTTCTAAATTTTGACAAGAAAGAGTCAGTGTTGAATGAGCTGTACAAAGAATGGACAAAAGACGGAAGTAATCCCCATCAGTTGATTAAGGACATGTTGGAGAATACTTACCAAAACGAGTTCGGAAAAGTATTCGATTAAAAAAGAGAGGAAGAAAGACAATGAATAAAAACAAAGAAGCAATAAAAAGGATAAACGCAGTTGATGGATTTAATCCGGAAGAGGAAATGATTTCAGTACCATCAGAATTTTTCAATCCGGAAACCGGTGAAACAGAGACTAATGAAAGAAAGTATCTCCCTTTAAACGCTAAGAAGGTATGGTTTATGCTAGTGCATCCACAAGGACGCATCACGCATGAATATTTGGTCAATGACGCAAAGCAGGTTACAGTAAAGGCTTGTTTATATGCCAATCGTGACGATGACACTCCTTTTGGCGAGTGGTGCGCTACTTCCTACTATGATGATTTTACCGATCATAGCTTTTATCAAGGGAAGAATCTGACGGAAAGATATAATGGCGTTATCAACCAAACTATTCAAAAGGCCATCGGACACGCATTGTACAATCACGGATTTGGGTTCCAATTGGAAGAGAAGGACGATTCCAGTCAGATAGTGGACGATGAGCTTATGCAAAAGCTCTCTGCACCGCCGGTACCGCCGCCCCCTCGTAAGGAGAACAAGGATAGTGGTAAAAAGAAAGAAAGTGCGAAGAGTCGTAAGGAAGCAAAGGCGAAGGAGGAAGTAGAAGAAACGAAAAGGCAAGTTGCCGCTACCGGGGATAAAATCATAGAATTTGACCCAAAGCAAGCAGAAAAAGAAGCCCTTGAAGCGAAGCCATCTGTAGAGAAACCGGTTAATCTTCCTGACCTTCCAACTAAAACGGAAGCTCCAAAAGAAATGACGGAATACGAGAAAGCCTGTGCTCATAAATCCTCAATGAAAGGTGATTATGAGACGTTAGGAGAGATTGCGGATAATGCACCTTTTGGAATAGTCCATCTTAACAAAAATACTAAAGATTCACTAGAGAAAAGGTACTGTCAAATACTGATGAAAGAGCATCCGAAGGTTATAGCTAAGATTAAGGCAATTTTGGAAGTTGAGCAGCTAAAGCAACGGTCGGCCTAAGAAAAAGAAAAGGGGAAATCAAATGAATAGGGGAAAAAGAAAAGAGATTCCCGGAATCCTAAAAGTAATAGACAAGGAAACCGGAAAGATAAAGGAAATTATTGGATATGTTCGTACTCAGAAAGATGGGAAAAGGATGTTCTTCCCTATCTTCGTTAAAGATGAAGGCTATCAGACGCCTTTAAACGACAATTTGGCGACTAGCCAAAGGAAATGGTCAGGAGTGTTTTTTGAAGAGTCCTACATGGTACAGGCGAAGCCACAGAGGGCATACAGACCTGTTAAGTTCACGTATGAGAACAATGTGGTCGATTTTCAAGAAGCATTGCAGAAGAGAAAGCGAAAATTCCAATTATTCGAACTAGCTTGATGCAAAGAAGGAGGGTTATACATGGCGACACCATACACGCCAGAACAAGTTTTGGGGTTACTATCTATTAGCCCGAAAGCAAAAGGAAATGAGTTGGTAATAAGATGCCCGATACAAGGATGCACTGATACTTCAACTCATATGTCGATAAACAAGGCTACCGGACAGGTCTACTGCTTACATTGTAATTGGAGAGGTAATATACTCACTCTCTTTGCGACAATGCAAGGAATGAACTCTAAGGAAGCTTATGCAGTAATTCTAAAGGCTCTAGGGATATGGAATGAGTCGGATATGGAAGGATCTATAAGCAAAATCCAGAAGTTGAAGGAAGAGAATAGGGAGCGGGCTATAAAACTGGCTCCCTCCCCTCTCCTACCCATGAACGATCTGAGCATGACATATTGGGAATTGCTTGGCAATTTATCACTGTCAAACGAACACACATTGAGTTTAAAAGAGCGAGGATTTGAGGATTACTTCATAAATGTGCGGGAGTATAAATCCGCTCCTGTCAACGATTATCACTTGCTGTTACCTGATAAAATGGCCATGAATGGAGTTTCACTCGAAGGTGTTCCCGGATTTCATAAGAACGAAAAAGGAAAATGGGAGTTCATCAAGTGTAGACCAGGAATTTTTGTGCCTGTAAGAGACAATGAAGGACGTATACGTGGAATACAGCACCGTATAGACGAAGATGCAAGACGTATAAAAGACGGCAAAAAGGAATCTAAATATAAGTGGGTATCTTCCCAATCATGGGAAGGATATACTAATGGTTGCGGTCCGCAAGGAGTTGTGCATTGGGCTTGCGAATATGACTTTTCGCCTCGGCTAAGGAAAGATCATCCGAGACTGAACCGTTCTGATGAGGACGGAAAGTATATTGGCTTAACCGAAGGACCAATGAAAGCAGATTTGTTTTTTCAGTTGTCCGGAGTTCCAACAATTGCGGTTCCGGGTATCAACGTACAAGACCACTTAGTAAGTGCGCTAAAAGAGGCGAAAGCCATTGGCGTTACAAAGGTTTTTGGATTGCTTGATATGGATTATGAGAGTAACGAAAATGTTCGGAACGCTTGTGAGAGAATCGTACAATCAGTTACAAGTACAGGCTTAATATATCAACGTCTTACATGGGATAAAGAGTTCAATGGAATAGATGATTATTATGCCTTTAAGACAAAAGGAATAAGGCGATAGAAAATGCACCAGTGACGAAAGTCACCGGTGCATTTTTTTTAGCGTTCTGCCAAACCTTTTAAAACTTCTTCCAGTTTTGTTTCTAACTGTTGTAAAATTACAGTTATATCTCCTTTTTCGCTATCATCACAGCCAAGAGCTACGTCAAGGAAGGGCATGAATTGAGTAATTGCTATCTTTACACGATCGGTGTTAGTGTGAGAATCCGGATTATAGTCTACACGTTGATTATACTTAATTTCTGCACTACCCTCTTCTGCCTCACCTTTCCCGTCTACGGGTGAGTCTTCCACTGCTTCTTCCGGGGGATTCATGTGAGAAGCAAAATTCATATCCGCACTATCGGCTACTTCTTTGGTTTTCGAGCCATTAGATGTCGCTTCAAGTACGTTAGCTCCTTTAGCCGCTTCTGGGGTCTTAGGAGAAAATTCACTCTTACCTAAATCATCAAAAGCACTTTCAAAGCCTCTTGCTTCATCACTAGCTGTCGTATAATATGCTTCTTCATCCTCAGTCACATCACCCTCGTATTCCATATCAAAGTCAAGTTTTCTAAAACTGCCGGTAGATACCGGTGTGCGCCTTTGTTCTGGTTCAGTATACCGGGATGCCGGAGGATCTATTGCATCTGCGAATAACTTAACTACTCTTTCTACGTCTAATTCAGAGTTCTTATCATCATAGAGTTCTGATACAACATGTGACGAAGCGGATTGTGTCAAACGCCGTCCGACAGTCTCTACGTACTTGTCTAACGCATCGTTGTACAGTTTTTGCTTATCAGTTGACAACTTGGCCGCAAGTGTCAATGCTCCATAGCTGTAGCTAGGATCAGTTGCTTTCTCCTGTAATTCAGGAATGAGATCATTAAGAGCTAGAATTCGGTATAAAGTGGAGTAATTGCGGTTCTTTTTCTTAGCTAGTTCATCTATAATCTTCTTTCTAAACGCAGCGGTTTCCTTAAGTCCTAGTTTCCTACCTAACTCTTCCTCGTGAATGGCTATTTCATTTTCAATGTACGCCTTACATTCTCGGGCAATAGTAAGAAAGTTGTATTCTCTATTCCATATATTATCATCAAGAATCGCCCTCATACGGTATCGAGGATTTTTCTCCCACTCTTCTACTTTGATTTCGATTTGCTTCCCTTCGTTTTTCAACACACCAAGATATCTACGGTGTCCACCAATGATTTGATACTTACCATCAGGTCTTAACCAAGCACGTATGGCGTTCAATTGTCCATCGCTACTTATTGACTCCGCAATTCCAGATAAATCCTCTTTGCTGATTTCGTAAATTACTTCATTTTCAGGGGATTCCTCAATATCTTCCACATCAATTAGCAAATACCGGGCATCCGTGCTGTTAGTATCATTTGCATTTGTTTTCGTAGCCATATTGCCAAAAATTTCTTTCGCTCCTGCTTTTTTCAGATTACTCTTTGCCATAGCCATATCCTCCTTCTTTTAAACGTTCTTCTAATCTCTGTAATATCTCTAAAGATAAACTGTGATAATCCTTAACAACGGGGTGAGTGACTTGCAAGGAGTTTACCGGCATATTGGTATAGGCAGCCTCAGCAAGAATAGCTGTATTCCTTGTTTCGCTTCTAAACAGTAATCCTCCCAAACTTTCTAACGCATTTTCCTTAATCAGTTGTTCTAAAGAGTTGTTTTTCTTGTGCATTGTAATGTACACTCCTAACATCTCTAAGCTATCAGAATAGCCGCTGTCACGGATGGTCTTTATCAAGTCCATAGTCTTTGAAATGCCCTGTATGTGATCAATGTTATACATGGATGGCGTTATAACAAAATCAGACCCTAAAAGCGAAGTAATGGTAAGTCCTGTCATTACAGGGTTAATGTCAATAAGGATTATATCATAATCTTCCCTCACTTCTTCAATCAAACGTCTAATAGAATGTACATCATCATCTTCAAGACTTTCAATGTACCTATCTCCACGCACGATGTCAATCGTATATTTGCCCTGTAAACGTCCGGTTTTCTTGTTGCGCTTATCGAAAGTGCAAGTGTGAATACATTCATTTAAACTTCCAGTCTCAATTGCGTTCTTTAATGTCCCCGCAACGATATCTCCTTGCCCTCCTGTAAGAGCTTCTGTGAGGTTACATTGCCCGTCCGCATCTACGACAAGAACTTTCTTATTACCAAAGTCCGCAAAGCAACCTGCCAGTGAAATGGTACTTGTGGTTTTCCCTGAACCACCCTTATTGTTGTACACTGATAGAATAGCTCCCATATACCTTCCCCCTTTAAGAATGTTTTATATATACGTGAATTATAATACGAAAAGAGATAAATGTCAATCCTTATTTGCAAATTGCAAACAAAAAAGAAGAAAACAGTGAAAAAGACGTTTTTTATTTGCAAAATGCAAACCAGAGGTAAGGTTTCATAATCTTTCTACATTTGCACCGTGCAAACGTAGAAAAACAGATTCCGATAACCTAGCTGCATTTGCACGGTGCAAACGCAGAAAAATAGATTCTAAGAACCGATCTATATTTGCACGGTGCAAACGCAGAAAGACAGATTCCAAAAACTTATCTACATTTGCACGGTGCAAACGCAGAAAGTCAGATCCAAAAACCTATCTACATTTGCATGGTGCAAACAGAGAATAACTAGCGGCACGAGTTTTCTCAATCAAGTTCCGGAAACGAGTTTACTTTTTGATTATAAAAGATTATAATTATAGTATAAGCAAATTATAGCTCTATAATTTCAAAGGAGGACTTATGAGTAATAAAAAAAGCGACACATACAATTTCCACAATAAGGATAACATCTTCGCTATTGATCATGGTAACGCAAGAAATGATACCGTATTCAGCTCTTTTCCATGTGGTTTAGCGAGAAGCAAATCTAAACCAATATTTGGGGAGGATTGGATCAAATATGAGGATCATTACTATTCATTGTCAGAAGAACCTCAACCATATTTAAAAGATAAAACAGAAAACGTGAATACGATTGTATACACTTTGTTTGGTTTAGTGCTTGACGAACAGAAAGCAAAAATCAACTTAAAAAAGCCAATCATAATGGCAGTTGGTTTACCGCCCCTACATATGGAAGCTCTAAAAGAACCGTTCAAACAATATTTAAGCAACGCATTGCGAGATGTCACGTTTACCTACAATGGTGTGACAAAGCGGGTGAGAGTTGACTCAGTAAATGTATATCCACAGGCGTTTTCGGCAGTAGTAGCCAGTAAGCCACGCATTTATAATGGCGAGAAGAAGATAATTAGCCAAATTTTCGCTACTCATAAACGGTATGTAATAGTAGATATCGGGGGTATGACAGTTGATATTATCTACTTTGATGGTGATAAGCCTATAGTCGAGAAGTCCATCACGGTTGACTTAGGTACCATTACTATGGCTGAGAGTATTCAGCGTGAGGTATTTAGAAGGATTGGCTATCAAATCGAACGAAGAGATATTGAGAGTTTACTAACCAAAGAAGAGAATATTTTCCCGGCAGAACTAGTTGGCGTGATTGAAGAGGCTACGCAAGATTGGGCTGAGAAGATTGTAAATGCAGTTAAAGGAGTAGTGCCTGATATCAGATTAATACCGATTGTATTTGCCGGTGGCGGTTCTTTGCTTCTAAGTGAGAAGATAGAGAGTTTGGATCATCTGCCACCCATGAGAGAGTTTCTTAAAAAGACAAACGCCAATGCAGAAGGCTATTACCTGTTAGAGAGTAATAGACTAAAGAAAGGGTAGGAGACCGACATGAGTAGTGTTAGAGTGCCATTGTATTTTGACATGGAAACAATAGAAGGGCAGTACATAGTAAACTATCTCTCGACTATACCACAAAGAGCGAAGTCGAAACGGATTGCTAGAATTATCTATCATGCTCTTGCATTAGATAAGAACGTTGC
>JGI20163J26743_11538409_pt1 | contig 22555 bp, 23 predicted proteins | sample TergutCu122P1_FD_26743 | JGI IMG/M metagenome (IMG submission 26743) | reverse complement strand
GCCATCAAATTGATTTAGTCCATCCAATAAAAACTTCGAGTTTAATGTTACAGTCCCATCGCCAGTAATTATTGCGTCAGTCTCTGTGTTGTTCTCACCTATTTGTGATGCAATTGAGTGAATATTTAATAACGATTTAGTTGAATTGGTTTTTACTGTAATTGATCCGGCGCTTTCGCGCGCAAACAGTTCAGCAATTTTAATAGTCCTTATAAATTCGCCTCTGTTTACCGTAACTACTACGTCAGTTTTCTTTGGAATAAGTTGACGATAGTTTATGAAGCTACCATCTATAAGTCGTGAAGTTATCACTATACTATTAGCTTCGAAGCTAATTTGATCGTCTGAAAAACCTACTGTGATTTCTTTAATGTCATCACTCAGCACACGCACCACCTCATTAAGCGTCGAAGTTGGAACTATTGTCGAAACCTCGCCATTAATGCTCATGACTTGCTTTTCCGCTAAGCGATATCCATCAGTTGCTGCAAAATACAACTTGTCTTCTAAGTTATAAATATATACTCCAGTTAAAATTGGACGTGTTGCATCACCACTAGCGACCAGCGCCGTTCCAGAGACTGCTTTTTTAAATAGGTCCGTCGGCATAGTTAATTTTGTTTTAGACTCTATGGCTGGAATCTCTGGAAACTCTTCGGTGCCTGCTGTATTGATTGTAGATTTATAACCTCCAGCTGTTATTGAAAGCTTGCCGTCCGTTGCTTCCAATAATATATTTAGTTTCGGTAAATTAGATATAAATTCAGTTAACAGTCTTGCCGGTACGGTTAAAGCTCCCCTTCTTGCTACTTTTGCAGGAACTGTTTCAGTGATTGCAATTTCTAGGTTTGTGGACGATAAAGTTAAGCTATTCTCATCAGCCTTAACCAAAATGTTGCTTAAAATTGGCAATGTGGTTCGAGAATTAGTAATGCGACTGACGGTTGACAAAGCTCGAGACAATCTTTCTTGAGTTAATATTACTTTCATACAGATTCCTTCCTATGATTGTGATTACCATCTATTGTATTATAATTATATAAAGTAGTCGCAATAAAAGCTGTGGAGAGTGTGGATAAATACGATTTTAACAGAGTAATTTTATAGGTAAATATATGTGAACTTGGTAGGCATAAATCTGTTGAAAAAATAATGTTTTTACACAACCTGCTTTGATTATTAAAATTGTCCACAAAAATAAACACCCTGCGCAACACAAAAACCCACAACCCAAGCACATTTTTTACACAAAATTTACACATACAACCTCTCTCTAATTGACGAGACCTGCTCGCGTAGCTGTAGGTCTAATTTAATATTTAACTCAATTTTCTCGACTGAATGAATTGCAGTTGTATGATCAGATCGGCCAAGTTCACGGGCAATTTTTGGGAAGCTCATTTTTAATTCTGACCTAAGAAGATACATTGCAATCTGGCGCGGCTGAACAATCTCTTTGTTGCGCGCTTTACTTTTAATTTCATCAACTTTTATATCAAAGAATCCAGCAGTCTTGTCTACTATCTGCTTAGCAGTAATGTGTTTTGGGCGTGACTTTTTAATATTTCCTAAAAGACCAACTGCGAGATCAAGCGTAGGCGCTTCGTTTTTCATCTCACAGTATGCTAAGATTTGATTTAACGATCCCTCTAATTCACGAACACTTGTTTGAATTTGGTCGGCCAAATACTCAGTAATTTCTGATGACATTTTAATTCCACTCATATCAGCCTTAGCATTAATTATTGCACAGCGTGTTTCATAATCTGGTAAACTGACATCAATCGTCATACCCATTTGAAAGCGCGTCTTTAGTCTGTCAGTTAAATCAGGAATTTCCGCAGGTGGCTTATCAGCAGACAAGACAATTTGCTTGTCTGATTGATGAAGAGTGTTAAATGTATTAAAAAACTCTTCTTGAGTCTTCGTTTTACCAGCGATAAACTGAATGTCGTCGATAATTAAAACATCAACATTGCGATATTTATTGCTAAAGTTACGGTCTTTTTTATATCGAACAAAATCAATATATTCATTTCCAAAAGTTTCGGCGGTTGCATACAAGACTTTTTTGTTGGGAAATTTCTCTAAAACCTCATTTCCAACGGCTTGAATCAAATGAGTCTTCCCAAGCCCCGACTTTCCATAAATGAAGATCGGATTATATTTTTTGCCTGGCATTGCCGCTGCTGCCTGGCTTGCAGCGTGCGCCAAATCATTGCAATTTCCAACAATAAAATTACTAAAGCGGTATTTCGGATTGAGGCCGGCTACGTTTTTATTTTGTTTAAAAGCGCTATTTATAGATTTTTCTTTATTGTTGATCTGAGCTGAGTCCTCACCTATCTTAATGATCTCTTTTTTCCCCTTTATAACATAATCAATCTGCGGGCGTGAAAACCCATTATTTTTTAATATTTGCTTAATATCACGATCAAATTTTTTTTCGAACTGATTTTTAGCAAAAATATTATTAACGACAATCTTTAAGTTTTGATCTTCGATACTAATAATCTCGGTCGGCTTAAACCAAGTCACAAAAGTAGCATGAGGCATCGATAGTTCAATTTCACTAAGAACTGCCTGCCATAAATTGTGTAATTCTTTTTTCTCCATCCCTACATGACCCTTCTTATGGAACATGATAACAAACTTTTATAGTTTTCCACAACCCTAAAATTAACTGTCTTAAAATAATATCGCTAAGAGGTGAGTTTTCCACAATTAGTAATCCAACCTGTAAATCTGTGGACAAAAGTAAAGATTTAGTGGAAAAATTGATTGGTGTTGATAGAAAATGATAGAGCTGATATAATAGCCCAGTTATGCCAAAAAGAACGTATCAACCAAAAACTCGTCGTCGTGCCCGAAAGCACGGATTTCGCGCTAGAATGTCAACCAAAGTCGGACAAGCTGTGTTAAAGCGTCGTCGCAATAAAAAGCGCACTAAGGTTGCAATCTAAAAATTAATCTAGAGCTTCGAAGGTCGTCTGAAATAGGGCGATTTTTGATTTGCAATCTTATAAAACAGCACTTCAATTTAGAGTTAGATAAAACTCAGCAGGGTCTGCTAAAATGTTTCTATGATTTCTCAAAAGTATCGTTTTCATGGGCGGTCGAGCCTAAAGTATGTTTTTACGAACGGGAATAATATTCGCAACAGCTTTTTTTCTGTTAAATGGACTGCAAATTCACACCGAAAGCATCCGCGTGTTGCGGTTATAGTTAGCAAAAAAGTTTACAAGTCTGCCGTCAGGCGCAATCGAATCCGTCGTCGAGTTTATACAGCTGTGCAGCCAATACTAGGAAATGCTCCGCCAATCGATATTGCGATAAATATTTATTCACCCGAAGTTTTAATGTTAACAAACGAAGAGTTGATAGATCAGCTGTTGCCATCACTTAATAAAGCTGGGCTTACAAAATGAAGCGCTATAAGATATAGTAAAAATCGCAAAATTTGCTATAATATTCTTCATGAGTATTTTTGATAGACTTTTGACACAGCCAATTTTTAACCTATTGGCAACAATTTATAACTTTATCGGTGACTTTGGTGTTGCAATTATAATTTTGACAATTATTGTAAGAATTATTCTGTGGCCCCTAGTTAAAAAACAATTACATCAAACAAAACTAATGCGCTCAATTCAGCCTGAACTAAAGAAAATCAAAAAACAGGCCAAAGGTAATCGTATGATGGAATCAACCTTGATGATGGAGCTGTATAAGAAAAAAGGCATCAAGCCAATGGGCTCAATATTAGTTTTGGCGCTTCAATTACCAATTTTTATCGCACTAGTCGGCGTTGTTCAGTTATTTAATATGAATTTACCACCAGAAGGCTCCGACAACTATGATCGGGCTGTGGCGATTCGAAGCGAGCGCAAGGAGAAGTTGGCTAACTTTGCATACCCAGTAATTTCTGACCTAGAAAATGTTAAAAGAATAACCGAAGACCCAGAGAATTTCGAGCCGGTGCTATTTGGCATGGTAGATTTGTCGAGAACTGCTAATAATTATTTCCCAGCACTAGTTATTGCAGCGCTAGCGGCACTTTTTCAGTTTGTTCAAAGTAAACAATTATTACCAAGGCAATCTGAGAAGAAAAAATTACGAGACATGTTTAGAGATGCCGCCAAGGGTCAAGAGGTTGATCAAGCGGATATGGCGGCAGCGACTACTGGAAAAATGATTTATTTAATGCCAGTAATGATGTTTTTCATTGCACTGGCGCTACCGGCAGCGGTCGTTCTATATTTCGCAACGTCAGCCATGATTGCTGTGATTCAGCAAACAATTATTCTTAAAAAGGACGACCAAGAGTCTCTTGAGGTTTTGGACGAGACCACAAAAAAAGATCGTGTCAAAAAAGCGATTGAGGCGGAAATTGTCGAAGTTCCGACTAAAGAAATTAAAAAGCAGCAAAAAAAATCATCCACTAAAACAACAAAGTCGTCAAAGCCAAGCGATGGCCAAACAGTAGTAAGGCGAATTAAGGCGAAGAAATAAGGAGGAGAAGTGGGTGAAGATATTAATAGTACCAATGAATCAGCAGCAATAGATCGCGAAGACTCAATCAGCTTTGCTAAAAAATATATTGAAGACACACTATCATTTTTTGGATTAAATGTTGATGTTTATGCAACTGCGGACGAAGATGTAATTGAACTCTCAGTGCCGAATACTTATTTGTCTAATTTGCTAATTGGGCGAAGTGGAGACACTTTGCGGAGCTTGCAGTTTCTGGTTCGCTCGACTTTAATCCAAAAAAACGCGGAACTTGTGCGTGTGAATTTGGATATTGCAGACTACAAAAGACGTCATAATAGTCAAATTGCAGAAAAGGCTGAAAAATGGGCAAAGCAGGTTTTGGAATCTGGCGAAGAAATGCCGTTGCGCCCGATGAATCCAGCCGAGCGTCGTGTTGTTCATAAAACATTATCCGACTATTCACAGCTCTCTACTGAAAGTAAAGGTGAAGGTCGTGAGCGCCATATTGTGATTAAGAAAATTGCAGAGTAGCTATTGAAGTTTTGGAGCGATAATCTTTATAGGTTTCTTGCTGCGTCTACAAGCTATCTCTGACACATTTTTGATTGAAATATTATCACCACCAACTTGACAAACAGTATTCGTGCGCTCAGCAAGTCTTAAGTCTTCCGACCTAGAGATTTTCCCAGGAATTCCAAATACCAACCACTTTATCATTGTCATTAAATCACGAACTGTTCGTCCATGAAAATTATCAGTATGAAATAAAAATTTTTCCCTATCATTATGAAAAGCTCTATTTCTAGGCAAGCGGAAATATTTACTGGTTCGACCCATGAAGAACCCAAAACTATTTTTTTGTATAGCCTCCTTTTTGTTCTGGAGTGCTAGGATTTTTAATCTTGCAATATTCTTTGACACGTGACCCATATGAAGCATGCCAGTTGCACCGACCAGCAATATATTTCCGCGATATCTTTTTCTTAAGCCTCGAACTTTTGGTGAATTTAGCCAGTCAACTATCGCAGTTGTCGCGCCGAAACTAATGTACTGCACGGAATGAAGCAGTACTTTATTATTAATCTGCAGCTCTAGAGGATAAAAATCAACTACTCTCGATGACAAAATATTTGGCGCATCTTTAAGTCGACCATTTATTGCTAGGGAGAAGTCATTAATGTTGCCAGTAGGAATAACCGCCGCCGTAATATTCTTATCTGAAAATACAATCGCATCGAGTGATACATTCACCAATCCATCTCCGCCGACTATAATTACCAAATCATCATCAGACAACTTGTTTTTAATGATATCACGCGCCAAAAAATACGGAACGTTAATTATAGGGATTTCAACAAGCTCAGAATGATGTTCTTTGGCTATACTCACAATTTGCGGACGAATCTCTTGTTTATATTTATGTGCGCGAGTTGATTTCGGTGAATGAATCACGATAAAACGCGAAATGTTTTTGTTCATATTTTTATATTATAGCATCGATAAACAAAGAATAAAACGTACTATACGAATTTTCTTGAATAAAAAGCAACACTAGTGATATTGTCGGAGCGCTATAATTGGATCATAATTCGAGGCTCGAACTGCTGGCGCAAGCCCGAAAATAACACCAATAATTATCGGAGCGCTAAGTCCGATGACGAAAATCCACCAATCAAATGCTAAAGTTAGTGTAAACTGTAAACCAATTAAATACCCTACTAAATATGCTAAAACCAGTCCGATTAATCCACCAATAAACGCCATAATTAGAGCTTCTAATAGAAATTGTTCACAAATTTGTCGCTTAGTTGCACCGACAGCTTTTCGGATGCCAATTTCACGTATACGCTCAACAACTGAAACCAGCATAATATTCATAATGCCAATTCCACCTACAACTAGCGAAATCCCAGCAAAAATTAAGGCTACAATCATTATAGTCCATAACCAATTTACCGCGAATTCTGACATATCTTTGGCGCTACTAATCACGAAAGAGTCACTATTAAGATGATTTCTATTTAAAATTGCTGCAATTTCCTCAAAAATATCAGGATTATTTTCATTAGGCTCTATTAGAACTTGGCCGATTTGCGCGAGACCACTATTAAACTTAATTCCATTGGAGAGCGAAATGAATGCTACACTATTAATATCAACTCCAGCAATCGCAGCTGATTGATCAACGGTTCTAACAATTCCGATCACTATAAAATTTTGACCCTTAATAGTAACATTTTGGTTAAGGGCTTCATTGCTACCTATTAATCGAAGCGCCAATCTTTCACCCAAGACAACTTGTGCTCGACTACTTTCTTCATCAAGCCAATTTCCAGAAATTGTCTCTAAATCCATGATATTTTGGAAACCATCATTAGTGGCTACGGTCGAGACATTTTCAATGGTAGTTTCGCGATGACGAGCCTGCCCAAATAAAAACATCATTGGCGAATAGCTTTGTACATTGCCCAGTTCTGAAATTTCGACAATATCACGTTCGGTTAAACTTGAAATAGCAGGGAATTTAAATGGCGAAAAAATATCAATTCCAGCAGATCCACTGTGTTGCCCACGAACCAGAATCAGATCGTTTTCCAAATTAATTGCTTGTTCGCGAATGCTCTTATGAAGACTGCTGCCGATTATCAAAACGAGCGAAATAATGAAGGACCCAATAATTACGCCAAGTGTCGTTAAGACCGTTCGTGTGCGATGTGCTCGTAAGCTATTGCGCGCCAGACGGAAACTGATTGGCAAAATCATTTTACTCTCCTTTGTTTTCTCTTAGTCGTTTTACTACGAAAACCACGACGTGATTTTCGTTGCGACTTAAACTTAGTTTGTTCAGTCGTTTGATGCGCTTGATTTTTGATAAGCTCAATATCACGGACAATTTGCCCATCTTTCATATGGATTACACGCGACGCATATGATAATAAATCAGGATTATGTGTCACCATTAAGATTGTATTACCAGATTGGTGGATTTTGGTTAGCTCATCCATAATAATCTCTGAATTTTTACTGTCGAGATTGCCAGTAGGCTCATCTGCTAAAATAATTGATGGATTGTTGACGAGCGCTCGCGCAATTGCAACACGTTGCGCTTGGCCGCCAGATAGTTGATAAGGAAGATAATATTCCTGTTTTTGCAAACCAAAATCTTTCAGCAAATTACTAGCTTTTTGTAGATTACGAAATTGAAGTCCACGCGAATAGGTCAATGGCAGAGCAACATTATCAATAACTGATAACTTATTTATTAGGTTGAAATTCTGAAAGATAAATCCAACTTCACGATTGCGAATGCGAGCTTTGCGGTATGGGCTAATTTTGATAACATTACGATTTTTTAATAAATATTTTCCGTCAGTCGAGCTATCAAGCAATCCAATAATATTCAAAAGTGTGGTTTTACCACATCCGCTCGGACCCATAATTGCGATAAATTCACCTTGATGTATTGTCAAGTCAACGCCATTTAATGCATTGGTTGCGGTGTCACTGATTCCGAAAACTTTCTTGATTTCACGTAACTCAATCAGCGGCTTGATTGATGAATTTAGTTCATCAGAAATTTGCATCACAGATGTTTTTCTCGCGGAAGCCATATTACAGTATTATAACATCGACAGAGCAGTCAACAAAGTGAATGTGCTTTTCTTGCTTGGTGCGGATTAGCTAATATAGCTTAATTATTAATTATGATAAAATATCCAAATGAGGAAGAGTGGCCGAGTGGTTTAAGGCGCACGCTTGGAAAGCGTGTTTCGTCGAAAGGCGATCGCAGGTTCAAATCCTGTCTCTTCCGCCAAATAATAATCATGGCGCTCATTCAAACAGATCAAAAAGATCCTTTAAGGGGATCTTTTTGACTATAAAGCTAACCTACTTAAGTATAATACTAATTCTTTTTCTTGATCGACTTAAAGACCAGAAGACCGATAATTACCAATAAAATCGCACCACCGACAATAGCAGAAATGAACACCCAGTCAATATCATCGCCATCATTAACCTCTTCATCAACAACATCAGCTATTGGCTCAAATTCGGCTATTTCATCAACTACTGCCGGTACAATAAAATCTTCATCGCTTAGTGGTATAACTTGTTCATAACCACCATGCTCGTCGACGACTGGCTCACTACGGCGCACTCTGTCGTCGCCATCATTATACATTTCAGCAATCGCCCCAACTCCTCCGCCGAAACTCAGAACAATTACACTTGATATTATCGCAACCCCCAAAAGTTTTAATAGTTTATTCATAAACTCTATGATATCACAGAATTATGTTGTGTCAAGCACTCCTACATTTTTGAATCTCATTATATACTGCTTGCCAAAAAGATAGGCTCAATTTATTTTTACAACATAACTTGATGCATAGCGTATGGTATAATTTTCTTGTAATGAGAGATGAACTGTATGGTAAATAAAAATATTGGATTTGATAGCGAAAAATATATTAAATTACAAAGCGAAGAAATCAGCAAGCGCTTAAAAATGTTTGACAACAAGCTTTATTTAGAGGTCGGTGGAAAATTATTGGACGAATTGAATTTTGCACGCAGTGTGCCAGGGTATAATCCAGAAGCAAAAATTGAAGTTCTGAAAAAACTGAAAGACAAAACAGAAATAATTTTTTGTATCAGCGCGGATTCTATAGAAAAAAAGAAAATGCGCGCTGATCATGGAATCAGCTATGATGCTGAGCTGCTTCGCCTAATTAATCGTGCGCGAGAATTTGGGTTAAACACAACAGCTGTCGTAATCACACTATTTAGTGGCCAGCCAGAAGCCATAAAATTCAAAAATCAATTGAAACGGCGCAAAATAAAGGTCTATTGTCACACCTATACAAAGGGCTATCCGACCGATATTGACACAATTGTCAGTCACGAAGGTTACGGAGCACAGGAGTTTATTGAAACAAATAAGCCGATTGTTGTAGTAGCTGCGCCCGGCCCGAACAGTGGGAAATTGGCGACATGTTTAGCGCAACTTTATCATGAGCACAGGCGTGGTCGAAAAGCTGGCTATGCGAAATTTGAGACGATGCCAATTTGGGACTTGTCGCTCAAGCATCCATTAAATATGGAATACGAAGCGGCCACTGCTGATCTCGGTGACAGGAATATGATCGATAATTTTCATCTTGAAAAATACAGAAAAACTGCCACAACATATAACCGTGACTTGTTAGTATTTCCAATTCTCAAAAATATTCTACACAGAATAATTGGTGAAGATATTTACAATTCGCCGACTGATATGGGCGTGAATATGATTGGTCGATGCATTATTTATGATGAAGCTATAAAAGTCGCCGCCCAAAGCGAGATTATCCGACGCTATCTGGACAGTTTGTGCGGTTATAAAAATGGTCATTTTGACATTGACGTACCAAATCGGATTAAGCTTCTTATGGATGAATTAAGGATTAGTGTAGAAGATCGAAAAGTTGTTGAGGTAGCTTTAAAGACCAAGTTTACGAAAAAATCTGAAATTGTTGCAATCGAGCTAAAAAATGGGGAAACTATTACTGGAAAAGATATTAAAATCATGACCGCATCAGCATCGGCTATTATGAATACTATTAAACAGATTAGTAGAATTGACGATAAAATTCACCTAATCTCACCAACACATCTCAACTCGATCTTGAAGCTAAAGAAGGATATTTATGGCGAAGGCAAACTCAATTTACATGACGTTTTGATCGCACTAGCAGTAGGTGAATCGATTAATCCGACAATAAAACTTGCAATGTCGAGCCTAGGAAAACTTCGTGGACTCGAAGCGCACTCTACTGTGATGTTATCAAAATCGGAACTTGATTCTCTGAAAAAACTTGGATTAAATGTGACCTGCACAGATGAGTTCGCATACTAAATTCGTTTATGGTAAAATATTTCTAATTTAATTCATGGGGGAGGAAAGAATGGCTAAGTCGAAGCAAGTTAAGTCGAAGTCAACCAAAAAAGCAGTTGAGGGTGAGGTTTTGAAAAAAAATAAAACTGCGAAAAAAGATGCTGTCAAAAAGATAATCAAAAAACCAAGCTCTAAATCACGGAAGTCTGGCAGTAATCCTAGCTCCGAATCAAGATTCACAAATCAAGTCATCACTGCCTTGATGCTTGCCATATTAATCTGCTTGGCAGTTATTGTCTTAAGATTTATTGTCGGAATTTTGGCGACGCTTTTGCAAATTGCGATCATTTGTGCGGCGGTCGCATTGATTGTGTTTTTGTTTCAAAACCTAGTAAAGGCTAAAAAGTGAGATTATTGTTAAAATTATCAGGCGAACAATTAGGAGATACGAATGGCGGATTTGATGCAGACCGCGCCGCGTGGATTGCAGAAGAAGTCAAGAAAGCGCAAGAGCTAGGTAAATCAAGGGGCGAAAAAGTCGAAATTGCCATTATGGTAGGCGGCGGAAACTTTTTACGTGGCGGGACTTTAACGGCTAATGAAAAGCGAGTCGAACGTGTTACTGCTGACAACGCAGGTATGTTAGCAACTATTATGAACGCGATCTTATTACGCGATGTATTTTTAGCGGTTGATGTGCCAGCTTGGGTTTTTTCGAAGCTAGCAGTGTCACGTGTAGTTGAAGAAATGACACATTGGCGCGCAAAGCAAAAGCTAGCAGACGGGAAAGTCGTGATTTTAGGTGGCGGGACAGGAAACCCTTGGGTAACTACTGATTCTGGCGCAGTGAATTTGGCGTTGGAGCTTGGTTGCGATGCTGTGTTGAAGGCTACAAAAGTTGACGGAGTTTATGATTCTGATCCAGAAAAAAACGAAAACGCGCGTCGTATCGAAAGTATTTCATATGAAGAGGCGATCAATAGCACCGACATCCGCGTGATGGATAAAGCAGCGCTCGGAGCAGCGGGTGACGCCAAAATGCCGATCGTTATATTTGAACTTCTAAAATCAGGAAATATTGCGTCTGTAGCAAATGGCGAAAATATCGGGACGAGAATCAGTTAATAGAGGACTTACAGAACATTCAATCTAAGTATTGCTGGTCGTTGGATTAATTATGTAGAGAATCAAAAGCCCATCTAGTTATTGCATAAGCTAATATCGCAACAACTAAGCCTGCAACTGCCCAGATTATTGTAGCTTTAGCCTTTTTAACTTCTTCACCACCACGTGATGTAATAAATTGAATTCCACCATAAACAATCATTATAACTGCTAAAACTCCAAGGATAAAAAAGGCAATCTGCATAATTGTCGGGATAGTTCCCTCAACAGTTCGTGCGTCACTTGGGCGAGTGCAAGTCACATTAGCGCCTGATCCCGATACAGTCCCGCCTTCTGCTATACAAAGAGACAGGTCTTGTTCACGGCTCGCTTGAACTGCTGCTGGCGATAGAATTGCTATGCCTAAGCTAAGCACTGCTACAAGGGCGACAAATATTTTCATTACTTTTTTCATTTTCCTCCTTAAATATTAGTGTATACAAAGCTCACGATTGCATATGATAAAATCGCAATAACAAGACCTCCAACTCCACCGATTGCAGCCATACGACCTTTCTTCGCACGTTCGGGATTTCCAGCGGAACTAGTCATCATTATTCCACCAAAGACAATCATAGCTACTGAGACTATGCCGATACCCCACATTAAAACGCCGACAATAGCCGGGATTGTGTCTGTGGCTATGTCTGTATTAGTATCATCTCGAACGACACATACACCATTAATCTCAATCATGCGACTTGGGCAGTTAAGGGCTAGGGTGTTCGTTGTATTGAAATTAAACCCAATAACTCCGATAGCTCCCATGGCAGCTAATCCTAAGAGTATTTTCTTTATCATACTTGCCCTACTACAAAGTTAGTAATTGCGAATGCTAGAATAATAATCACGAGTCCTGCTGAAGCAAAAGCAATAGTAGTTAATGACTTTTTCATCTTTTCACTATTACCAGCAGCAGTTGCATAACGATAGCCTGCTAGAATAATCACTATGACTGCTGTGATACCAGTGACGAAATATACCAGATTAAGTCCGTTTGTCAACAACCTACCAGCAGTCATCTGTGGGATTTCGACAGGCTGTCCGCCAAGTCTTGCACCGAAAAGTTTTAGAAAATTCATTGATACCCCCTTCTATGATCCTAATGTTCTCACTAAGAATGTGACAATCGCTGATGCTAAAATTGCAATTACCATTCCAATTAATGCTCTTACAATCGTCTGCTTGCCAGATGTGACTTTATTGGAATCACCTTGCGCGGTGATATATTGGAACCCGCCGAAAATGATAAAACCAACGGCAATTAGTGATACAACACGCAATGCAATATCTATGACGTTTAGAGCGATAGTAAAGACAGTTGCGGCTGGTTCGCTACCTTGTCTTATATTTAGAACACACTGCATACCACCAGCGCCATCAGGAACTTCTTCCCCTGTTAATCCCCGATCCCATGTCGGGAAATGTAAAAAATTTCCATCATAACCCACAATACAATTTGCGGAAACATTAGCTGGAACAACGAAACTAAAAACCAAAACACTAAACAAAACGACAAACAGGTAAATAGTGACTTTCTTAATCATGCAAATAGCCCTCCTGGCACCAAGAAATTAAGGAGTGCAAACATAATGAAGTAAAGAATAAGAGCGATAATCGCGTTGCGTATGGCACCAATACCTTTCTTCGCCTGGTCGGATTTTCCGCCAGACGAAGTGTATAAAATCGCGCCGTAAATGACTCCACCAACAACTGCAATTGCCACGCCGATCGCTGCCCAATTGAATATATTTACCAGAACACACATTATGATTCCTCCACCAGTATCTCTGTTGCTACATCGGCCAGTCCATTCGAAAAATGTGTTGTGATTAATGTCCATCTCGCCATCTATTGGAATATTGGTTCCCCCGCTACCGCTAGCCCCAGTATTATTGTCAGCAGTCGTAGCTAAAGTATCCGTGAACGACAAAAATCCGAATCCTATAGCCACAATCATCGCAACTATCAATCCAATACAAGACCTTTTAATCATCTTTTTCATACTAACCCTCCATTTTTCTATTTTTATCAACCACAACAATATCATAAACCATAAACAGTTTTTATGCAAATATTTCCAAGGAATGTTACAATAGATAAGCAATTGAGCGAGAAGTATGTTTAGAAAATCTATCAAGAAGACAATTTCCAGCAGGAGTGATTTCGAATATTTACCGGAGTCCGTGATTTATTTTGATTCAGCGTGTCAAAGCTTACGACCGCAGTCCGTAATAGACGCGATGAACGAGTATTATCAGGAATCCAATTCGTGCGGCGACCGTGCGAAATACGACTGGGGAAAGGAAATCAACGAAAAAGTTTCCGCAACGCGGGCAAAAATTCTGAAAATGTTGAAATTATCCGAGAAAAAATATTTCGTGAGCTTTACATTAAATACGACATACGGATTAAATTTGGTCTTAAATCAATTAAAGCCAAATGGAATTAAGAAGATTATTACTAGCGATATCGAGCATAACTCACCATTTCTCACCTCCATCAGTTTTGCGAAAAAACACAGTATTCCACGTGAAGTTTTGACGCGTAACAACGATGGATCGATCGATATCGAGGACGTGGATTTTTCCGATTCAATAGTAATTTTGAACTCCGCAAGCAATATTGATGGGCGGAAGCTCCTAAATATAAAGAAAGTCGCCACTAAGATCAAACAGCAGAGAGGGATCTTTATAATTGATGCGGCGCAAGCGATGGCGAATAGTCACGAAATACTGCACGGTATCGAAGCGGACGCGATCTGCTTCTCAGCACATAAAATGTATGGACCGAGCCTTGGTGTGATTGTGGCGAAGCGTGAACTCCTGAATCGAATCGAAAACACATTTATAGGTGGCGGAATGGTTGATGATGTAACGCGTGACGATTATGCTCTATCATCGCAAAATTCTGAACATCACCACACAGCATTTGAAGTAGGGTTACAATCTTATGCAGCAATTATCGGTTTCGGTGCGGCAATTGATTGGCTTTTGGCTCAGAAGAAATCTGGCGCTACAGAAAAACTGGCGAAACAAAGCCATAAACTCTATGATTTTTTGAAATCTTCGCCGAAAGTTCATTTAATTAATCAAGAAAGCAATTCGACAATTTCGTTTTATCATGAGGATTTTGATTCAGAATTACTTGCGATTGCGCTATCAGATCAAGGAATTATGGTGCGAAGCGGCTATTTCTGCTGTCATTATTATCTTGATCACGTTAAAAAATATCCAAAATTGGTGCGGTTTTCACTTGGATTCAATACGCGTGGTTCGGATATTGAAACGGCGATTAAAGTTTTGGAAAAGGTAATTAAATGAATAAAGGTCGACACACTGCGCAATTAACGGCTTTCGTTATAATTCACAATGATAAGGGTGAAATTTTACTAATTCGACGTGCAAATACTGGTTGGCGTGATGGCGAATATACTTTTCCAGCGGGTCATGTTGACGAGGGTGAAACTGCACTTTCTGCGTGTGTCCACGAAGTTCGCGAAGAAGTTGATTTAGAAATTTCTGAAAATGATTTAATCTTGAAAAATGTTACACAACTTAAAAAGTCTGACAATACTGACGATCACATAAATTTTTATTTCGAATGCAAAAAGTATTATGGTGAAGCAAAAATTGGCGAGCCTGATAAAAGTGATGACTTGATTTGGATATCACCCGAAAAATTTGATGAGATTCCAATAATCAACACGGTTAGGTTTTCGTTCGAAAAAGCAAGAAAGGGTGAAATTTTTGCGACTTGGGGATTTGAAAATGAAGGCAAGGGGGGAAATTAATGCTCTGTATTGCTGCCTTTATTATTTTGACAATTATCGTTTCTCTCGTTCCGATTATTCGAATTTTTAACAAAAAAGTTGCCGACTCGATCTGGAAACTATTTAAAAAAGCCCTTTACTGCGTTTCGCGTCGCGCCACATTTCGTAAATGCGATTCGTCATTCAAAGACGACATCAAAAACACGATCCTGCGCAAAGTTGTTTTGAAGCGACCAAAAATGATCAAACCACTTTCAATAATTATCGAAATTACAGCAACATTAATTATCGTTATTAGTCTTTGGAGTGTACTTATCGGAGTGAAATCGCTCTTATCATTATATGTTTATGGTACATGCGACATTTCGCGGCCAGCATCATGCTCATTATCGGGTGAATCATGTGGTATCGACAGCGCGCCGATTAATTTTAGGCAAAACCCTATAAAATGGACAAGAAATTGGTTTACGCAATTTGGCAACATCATTGTTAATATTCCGACGCGAATGAGAACTTGGGATGCTAACAAGTTTATTCCCGAGAATTCGCTGCCTTATAACGAATTTAGGTGGCGAACGACCGCGCTCAAAATCTCTGACCCAGGGTGTATTGCTTGCCAAAATTCATTCAGAAATAAACTAGAGGCTGGATTTTTTGAAGAGCACAATGTTGCGTTAATGTTGTATCCAATCAAATACCCTGATGGCGAATTCGTTTTCGCAAATTCGTATTTAATCACGTCTTACATAGAGGCTGCGCGACTAAATCGTTTGGAAAATTCCGAACGTCCGATTGAATGGCTGATGATTGAAAGATTGTTTACAGGAAAAGATGATAACGGTCGCGAATTCCAAGCATTGTTTAATGTATCATTCAATGAGCAAGAAGCCCGTGAAGTTTTGGAGAGCTGGCTTAAAGATTTCGGTTACTCTGAGTCAGAAATTAGAGAAATCGCCGAATTGGCCGATTCTGATAAAGTTAGAGAAATTATCGAAAGAAACAGAGATATTGTTAATAATGAAATAAGAACCAAGCAAATTCCGACGACAATTTACAACGGAAGGCGGCGCGAGGGATTGTTTGAACGATAAGCGTGTTGAAAAATTATACAAAACCTTGACACAGTCATACTAAGCATATATCATATAAGCATAATATAAAACAATGCGAGAAAGGCAATTTATATGAAAATAATAAAAAAAATATCGTTAATGTCTGTGTTTGCTGTGGGGATTTTCTTATGTGTTGGCGCTATTGGCAATATTGCTGGAGGAGATTCAACGCACGCTCTATCTTCTACTGGAATTGCGATTCAAGAAATAAATATAACAGTGGCAGCTCCAACGCAACCTAATGCTCCATCGCCGCCAGGTACAGGATATAATTCACCTATTTTCACTTTTCCCTTTATTGTTCCGACGATATTAGCAGGCGTAGCTATTACAGGGCTTATTGTATTTACTACGCTCAGACGAAAAACATTTTCTCGCAAATATAATAGATACAAAGTTAGAATGACCAGCTTCACTATAATCGCTATAATAGCAGTAGGGATTGGGATAACAACCTTATTTGGAAGTACAAAATTAGTCGGCATTAATCCTGACGACCCAATCATCACAATAGATCCGGCAGTTATTAACAAGACTTTTGTGCAAGGCGAAGCGACCACGGCCACAGTAGATTTTAATACGGTAATTTCTTTAAGCAGCGACATTCGTAGTTTTGAAATGTTTGCCATATCCGACAATACTACAAACGGGATCTCTCTTGCTCTTGTTGGCGGGGATCTAGCGAGCCAAGAGAGTATTCCTACTGCGAACACGAGCACTGCGCCAATTATTATTCAAAATTCTTCGAATAATGCACAAGGCAATGTTATTGCTGATTATACACTCACCATAGCAGTATCAGACACAGTGCCAGTAGGGGAGTATGCTATTTTTATTACCTACACTGCTATAGCCCAGTCAAGATTGGTTGAAGTTCCTTCTTGCGATGACTTAATTGCCAGCGGAAATATGGGTGGCACAAGCACATGGAGTATATGTGATGGCGGCATTATGATTATAAGTGGCGGTACTGCTAATAATAATACTGGCAATTTAAATCATAATCGAGTTCCAGAGATTTATCGGCCACTTGTCGGCAGAGCAGTATTTGCTGATGTTGTTACAGTCGGCAATAGCTCACAAGATATGTTTAATGGTTTTGCCAATTTAACCAGAATAGATAATCTTTCACTTCTTGATACTAGTACTGCGGTGCATATGAGAAGTATGTTTGCAAATACTCCTAATTTGGTCGAACTTGATTTAACCACCTTTGATACGAGCAATGTCGCTAACTTCCATAACATGTTTCTTAATAGTGGCATAACTTATCTTGATGTAAGTGGCTGGAATACCAGCAGTGCAACTAATGTCAACAGCATGTTCCGTGATGCTCAAAACTTAACAGCGTTAAATACAGGTAGTTGGACTTTTGCAGGAACACCTGACGGGACTGTTAATGGAGTAATTGATATGGCCCGTATGTTTGAAGGAACACATAGCTTAACAACTATTGGTGATGTTAGTGGATGGGTTACAAGTAGTGTAACACGTTATTACAATATGTTTCTACATGCACGCAGTCTAACAAGTCTACCTGGTATAAATAGCTGGGATACAAGTAGCGCCATAAGAATGCAATCTATGTTTTCAAACACCTGGGCCTTAACTGAGCTTGATTTAAGTAGCTGGCAAATTAATAATGTAACAGATTTTTCTAATACTTTTCGTGATAACGGTTTAGTGCGTTTAAATTTATCTGGATGGAATCCAAATAATACGGTAAATATGGCAAATATGTTTGCCAATACTGTACTAAGATTTGCCTTAAGAGAATTAACTTTAGGAAGCAATTGGCAGCAAGGACTTAATAACACTAACTTGATGGCGCCACCAAATAATACAGAATTTACAGGTGCGTGGGTCAATGTTGGAAGCGGGACAATTCAAAATCCAGAAGCGAATTTTCATTTTACTACAGGGAATCTTTTAATAAATACTGGGCCACATTCTTCAGGGCCACATACATGGGTATGGGAGCCTAGAAATCCGTAAGCTGTACATATCTAAATTGTGGTAAAATAGAGATATAATAGATAATTAAGGCAAGGAAATTGCAAGCAGAGGTAATCATGAAAAGAATTTTAGATATAGCCAGAGAATATTGGAAGTTTGTATTAGCTATCACAATAGGTGTTTCAGCGTTAATTTTGAACTTTATCTTTAAGCAAGATATCATATCAGACTGGATGATTCGCGGACTTGGTGTGTTTGTCGCGTTTTTTATGTTAATAGATATGATAAAAACCCTGCGCGAAGGAAGTTATGGCGTTGATATTTTAGCGATTACTGCTATAGGCGCAACTATTGCGGTTGGAGAACTTTGGGCAACATTAATAGTCGTTATAATGCTAACCGGTGGTGAAACACTAGAAGACTTTGCTGCTCGTCGCGCTAAGCGTGAGTTGAAAGGGCTTCTAGATCGTGCACCGCAAATCGCACACATTATTCGTGGCGAAAAAATTTCTGACATCAAAGTTTCTTCTGTAAAGCCTGAGGATATTTTACTTATCAAGCCACATGAGGTCGTACCAGTAGATTGTGTTTTACTTTCTGACACGGCAGAATTTGACGAAAGCTCTTTGACTGGTGAATCATTGCCAGTAGCGAAAAAGTCAGGCGACGCAATAATGTCGGGCTCACTTAATGGCAATGAGGCTGTTAAAGTCCGCGCGACTGCCACATCAAAAAATTCACAATACGAGCAAATTATTACATTAGTTCGAGAGGCCGAATCACAACCAGCGCCATTTGTGCGTTTGGCGGATCGTTATGCAGTACCCTTTACAATCATTTCTTATGTGATTGCTGGGTCGGCTTGGATAATTTCTGGTGACCCAGTACGTTTTGCTGAGGTTTTAGTTGTCGCATCACCGTGTCCGTTGATTCTTGCTCCACCGATCGCGATAGTCTCAGGAATGAGTCGTGCGAGCAAGAATGGAATTATTGTCAAAAACGGCGCAGTTATGGAGAGAATGAGCAAGGTAAATATTATGACATTTGATAAAACTGGGACGTTGACGCACGGTGATGTCGTAGTCGATAAAATTGTACCAACCGATGGATTTACAGACAGTGAATTATTACGCTTAGCGGCAAGTGCAGAGGTTAACAGCTCACATATTCTAGCGACTTCATTAGTTAAATATGCCACAGATAAAGGTACGAAAATCGCGCCTTCTAAAAATGTGCGCGAGATAACTGGCGACGGTGTTTTTGCGACGGTAGGAAGCAAGAAAATTATAGTTGGACGTGCGGACTTTCTGATCAAAAACAAAATTAAAGATTTTGAGAAAAGCGACAAGAGCACTAATACCGCGATTTTTGTGGCGATTAACGGTAAATACGCGGGTGCAATTTATTTCGCAGATCAGATCCGCGCCGAATCTAAGAAGACACTACGTGCGCTCAAAGATATGGGTATTATTAAGAACGTGATGTTGACTGGTGATCGACGCGACACAGCCGAAAAAATTGGCAAACTAGCTGGCGTTGACAAAGTTTATTCTGAGTTATTGCCAAAAGATAAAGTTGATGTAGTACGCAGTTTAGGTGAACAGCAAGAATTAATTGCGATGGTCGGCGATGGCATAAATGACGCACCAGTCTTGGCGGCTGCGGACGTTGGTATTGCGATGGGCGCGCGTGGATCGACCGCTGCCAGTGAGTCTGCCGATGTTGTGATAATGTTAGATGATTTATCACGCGTATCGTTACTACGAAAAATTTCCCGTCGCACAATCCGTGTCGCTTTGCAGTCAGTTTGGCGAGGGATTGGACTTTGCATTGTGTTGATGATTATAGCAGCCTTCGGGTTTATTCCAGCATTGATTGGCGCATTTTTACAGGAACTAATTGATATCACAGTGATTTTCAATGCACTGCGGGCGAACAAAGAATAGTATCAGAATATCGCTTTGGCGTGGTAAAATAGAGCTTACTTAAGTAAGGAGGAACATGAGTCGCGCAGGACAATTACCAGCTCAAAGCGATTTAATCGACGTCAAAGAAATATTAAAAGCTTATTACGAGATTTTACCTGATATTAATAATCCAGATCAAAAAGTTACATTCGGCACTAGCGGTCATCGCGGAAAATCAAGCGTAGGCAGCTTTAATGAAGCGCATATTATTGCTATTGTTGCGTCATTGGTCGAATATCGCAAATCACGTGGTATTTTTGGTCCAATTTTCATTGGATTTGATACGCATTTATTGTCGATTCCAGCATTTCGCACGACGTTGCAAGTTTTAATAGCAGCGGGTATTAGATGCAGTATTGATTCGCATATTACAGAGGAAATATTGGATTTAGCTGAAAAAGGCAAAGTACCAAAAAACAGCTCGATTTGGACGCCGACACCAGCGATTTCACGCGCGATTTTGAGATACAATCAGAAGGTCGATACAGAAAATTTTGTGAAATTGCAAAATGGCGAAGAAACAGATTCGGAAAAATTTGCCGATGGGATTGTTATTACCCCAAGTCATAATCCACCAACTGATGGCGGATTTAAATATAATTCAGAAAATGGTGGCCCTGCTGATTCAGAGGCCACAAAGATCATCGAAAATCGCGCTAATGAAATCTTGAAAAGTGGTGAATGGCGCAATATTGCGATTGCGGAGTTTTCTACTGCGCTGGAAAAATCTCAAAAAATAGATTTTCGAGCTGAGTACATAGAGGACTTAAAAAATGCAATCGACATGGATGTGGTCGCGAAATCAGATATTCGGATAGGTATCGATTCAATGGGTGGCGCATCTATAGATTATTGGTCAGAAATCGCCAAAGTCTATAACCTGAATTTAACAGTAATAAATGATCAAGTTGATCCACAATTCCCATTTGTGACCTTGGATTGGGATGAAAAGATTCGTATGGATTGTTCGTCAAAAGATGCGATGAATGGTGCAGTTTTATTCGCTAATTCTAATGCAGATTTTGACATTTTAGCAGGCAATGATGGTGATGCTGATCGACATGGAATTGTGTCACGCACATCGGAGAACGACAAATTTATACTAATGAACCCTAATCATTTTCTAGCTGTAGCTATTTATTATTTATGGCAAAATCGTCCGGACTGGTTTAAAAATGGACGTGTGCCGAAAATTGGCAAAACTTTGGTGAGTTCAAGCCTAATCGATCGTGTCGTGTCTGACTTAAATGCGAGTCTATTCGAAGTTCCAGTCGGGTTTAAATGGCTTGTTGATGGATTATTATCCGGCGATCTTGGTTTTGGTGGTGAAGAATCAGCTGGCGCAAGCTTTCTAAATAAAGACGGTAGAGCTTGGACAACGGATAAGGACGGAATTATTATGACGCTTCTCGCGGCGGAAATTATGGCAAAGACCAGCAAAAGTCCAGCAAAAATTTATCAGGAATTAACTGGAAAATTCGGCGAAAGTTGGTACGAACGAATTGATGCACCAGCTGATTCTGAGCAAAAGCAAAGATTAACAAACTTACGCGCCAAGGATGTCGACGCAGAAGAATTAGCAGGCGAAAAGATTCTACACAAAGAAATTACTGCTTCTGGGAATGGCGTAACAATCGGTGGGCTGAAAGTTGTGACTGAAAACGCATGGTTTGCTGCTCGACCTTCTGGAACAGAGAACGTTTACAAAATTTATGCGGAAAGCTTCATTTCGCGTGAACATTTACGCGAAGTCCAGATAGTCGCAAAAAAGGTTGTCGCTAAGGCGATTGAGTAAATTATCGAAACATCTATCTTCCTCAGCTTCTGTCGTTCGGCTCTACAGTAGTTGTATGTAATTATTGCAGGCACAGGCGAAATATTATATAAAAATTATCTAGCACTCAACACTTGCGAGTGCTAATTTTTATGGTAAAATGGAATTGCTGTAAGTAAAATAAGGAGGAGAGATGAGTAAAATTCCAATTAAGCCACTTGGTGAACGAGTTATTGCAACGCGCGAAGAATCGGCAACGAAAACCGCGACAGGTTTGTATTTGCCAACTGGCGCAAAAGAGAAATCGCAGATTGCAATCGTTAAAGCAGTCGGTAGTGATGTCAAAAATATTAAAACTGGCGACAGAATTATCGTGCGTGAATATTCGACGACTGATGTCAAAGTCGACAAAGTGGAATACATGATTGTTAAGGAAGA
>JGI20163J26743_11538412_pt1 | contig 22712 bp, 18 predicted proteins | sample TergutCu122P1_FD_26743 | JGI IMG/M metagenome (IMG submission 26743) | reverse complement strand
TCTAAGTACTACACGCCCTGATACTGTAAAGGCATCTATATAGGGAGACATAATATTATCAAGCTCTATTCTACCAGATGTTGTATGCACTGCAAAATCATTGGCTCCAATATCCCTTGCATCAATACGTCCTGAAACTGTATTTACCTTAAAAACATCAAAGCTTTCAATTAGAGCAATAGGTATTAATACCTCCAACTGCTTTACAAGATTGTCATTAAATAATCCACGACTCTCTGTAAAGCCTATTGTAAGTATGTTATTATCTGTGTTCATAGTCAATTCTTCTCCAGCACTTAAATCACGTCTCGCAAACTCTCTAATTATAATCTCATCGCCATTATGGCTTCCTACATAAACTCTACCAGATATCCACTGAACATCTAACGATTCGATATTATCTATAGAAACACTGTGGCTGCCTACTTCACTAAATGTTCCACCACTAACAAAATTTAAGCCAAACCCCACGCCACTAAACAATCCCATTAGGAAGAGCCAAATGATGAGCCCTAGTAATGCTAATGCACTAACTGCATAACATATTGTCGTTATTATTCTTGTTTTATCCATTATTTTCTACCTCTCGCTGTATAGAAGATGTTAATCAAAGACTCCATAAGTCCGCCTACGATGAAAACAATCCAGGTAACATGCCATGCCATTGTGGTAAAACTAATAATAAAATACAGTACCAATATTAAGGACCACAAAGCAGTAGATATAGCTGAACGCATTTGTTTACGCCCTTTTGTTTCATATTGCCACTCCTGGAATTCTTCTACCATATTATCTGCTAATCCAGGATATTTTGGCTTTGTCATGCTATTATAAATAAGTAATCCAGTTGCTACTGCCACCATAACAATAAGAATGGGAATTCCGATAAATATGGGACCTCCTAATTCTGATATAATTATCAATGGTAATATGCTGAGAATATACATCATTACAGCAACTGCAGTAAGCACGGCTGATCTTTCTTTTGCTTTTTCATATATCTCCATATTAGGCTCTGAGATAGAATCTCTTTCCAACTGCCTAAGTAGTACAGTTACATCGCCAATCCCTGCCACAGCAATATTAAAAGCCGCTTCAGGTGTCTTTCCGTCTGATAACAAATCGTTATATTTATCCCCTAGATTTTGTATCATCTCCTCTTTTAACTCAACCGTCTTTTTTGTGGGAGCTGCTCCCTCAAAAAGGGTTTCAACATATCTTCTTAACTTATCTTCCATTATTCTTCCTCCGCTTTAATTAGTTTTTCAATCATACTCTTAGCACTTTTCCACTCAGCTATTAAATCATCATACGTTCTTTTTCCAGAATCAGTTATACAATAATATCGTCTTCTGGCTCCTGTTTTTTCATTACCCCAGTAAGAAGTAATATGACCTGCTTCTTCAAGACGCCTAAATGCTGTATAAAGGGTAGCTTCTTTAAGCTCATATTTACCGTCAGTTCGTTGTTGTATGGATTTGTTTATTTCATATCCATAATTATCTTTATTCATCAGGCATGCAAGTATAATCGTATCTGTATGCCCTCGAATCAAATCAGATGCAATCGACATGGTTTCCTCCCTTCTTTTCGAGATACATTTTCTTTTCATATATATTAATATCATAATATACCTCGCCTGTCAAGGTATATTTGAAAATTATTTACATCTCTTTATCAAGTAAAAAGAGTAACCTTCTCGTTACAAAAAGGTTACCCTACCATTTCTAGCGTTTAACACAATCGTTTATTCCTCATTATCATTTTTTGTAGATTCAGCATATTTGTCATATTTAGCATATATGTCATATTTGACAAACTGATTATAGAATTTATCCACGGCAATCAAAATAATCAATCCAAAACCTACAACAGTAAAATAGCTACGGATATCGCCTGAAACCTCCAAGTATGGATTTAATGTTAATATATGAGATGTTGCTAATGCAATAATATAAAACAGATATAAAGAACTTTTCATTGTAGCAGTACTGTACTTTTCTAAAAAAAAGTATTCAAATAGAATAGTTAACACTCTACTTTTAAAGGGGCTTTTCTTTTTTTCATGCAGCCAATGGTATCTAAAATTATCTTCGACCACACACACCAAAATAGTCACCAAATTGCCAACATATGCAATGACCATATTCCCATCTGCTAATGGCCAAATCACTCCATAGGTAATTACCCAAAATGCCAATGCTCCAACCATAGTCCAAAAGCCACGAATTACGTGATAGCGAATACTTTTCATTTTATAAGTCATTTCTCTTCCTCTCTGGATGAATCTCAACTATATTCAAGTACCCCCACTTATAGTAACTCACATAACTTTTTTAGCTCACCTGGGATATCAATGTTTTGTGGACAAAGGGGATTACACTTACCGCACATTATACATGCCTGAGGTTTTTCCTCATTTTTAAGAGCCTTAAAGGCAGCATTCAAAAACCATTCAACTTCATACTTAGCTTCATTGCACATAGTAAGTAACATAGGAATATCAAGGCCCTGGGGGCATACTTCCATACAGTATTGGCAAGATGTACAGGGTATAAGGTCAGCCATTGTCTCTACAACTTCTTGCAATACCTTCTTGTCTTTCTCAGTTAGAGGGTCGTGAGTTGAGTGTAGTTTTATGTTTTCCTTTAACTGCTCCATTGTTGACATACCGCTTAATACAACAGGTATATTATTTAGAGACTGTACATATCTAAAGGCCCATGCCGCGTGAGAATCATTTGGTCTCACTCCTCTTAATAATGCATCTGCCGCGGAGTTAAGATTGGCTAGCTTTCCTCCTCTAAGGGGCTCCATAACAAAAACAGGTAAACCATGTTTTGTAATAACTGCATGCTTTTTATTTGCTTCTTGTAAAGTCCAGTCCATATAATTAAGTTGTATCATCACAAATTCAAATTGGTTAGGGGCTCTAGCAGCCAAATAATTCAAGAAATCATCAATGGTATCATGTCGGCCATGAGAAGACAGCCCTAAATGCCGTATCCGCCCTTTTGCTTTTTGCTCCAACAGACAATCTATGATGCCTAGCTCTTCGTTTGTATATATTCCATGTGTAGCCTCGGATACATTGTGAAGCAGATAAAAGTCAAAATAGTCGACACCACATCTTTCCATTTGCAGTTCAAAGACCTCAAGGGGGTTATTATACCGTTTCCCCGATACCTCCAGCTTCCCATTTTCATATTTCATTAGATTTCCAGGCATTTTAGACGCTAAGAACCAGCTATCACGAGGATATTGGGCCATGGCTTTACCAAGGAACTTCTCTGAGTCACCGCCGTGGTAAAAGTAAGACGTATCATAATAGTTAACACCATTTTCATAGGCGTATTCCATCATTTCTATAGCTTTTGGGTAATCAATAGGCGCACCAAAACCAGGTTCTGTGGCAGGCATTCTCATAACACCAAGGCCCAAAGATGAAAGTTGTAAATCTTTAAAAGGTTTATAAATCATAATATCTCCCTCTATTCTTAGAAATAAAAGCCTCTTTGTTTCTTTATAATAAATTCTCTCATATATGGAATTGCAAAGGACAGTTCACCGTGCCCTGCTGCCTTTATCACTCCAGCAGCAATGAGTCTATCTCTGTATCTAGATATGAAACCTTTATCTTTTCCTAATCGGAGAGACAGCTCAGAAGTTTTAGAATTATTTTCGTCTTTAGACATAGCAATTATAAAACTCTTATCTGTTTTTGATAATTCGCTATATATCAGCTGATGAACATTAGTAAATAGAGCAGATTTTATATAAACCATAGAATCTTCAAATGCTTTTTCAGCATCATCTGTAGTTTTCAAGGACTCCCACATATAATATCCTATAAGTTGAATTAGGTAAGGATATCCTTTTGTAGCGAAGGCCATTTCATCCACTATGCCCTCACAAATACTGTCATAATTATTTATGAATGTTTCTTGGTAATCATGCTTCACTAAAGAAAAGTCTACAACATCCAATACTACTTGTTTTGACCTACGAAAAAAAGTTAATATATCATCATTTAAAATATCTCTAATTGCATTTGGCAGGCCAGCCATCACAAGTATTATTTTATAATCTTCCATTAATAGTTGTTGATAAGTGGACACAAAGGAGCGCATTTCCTGAAAATGCTTTTGCACTTCATCAATCAAAATGACTATTGGCTTATCCTTCGCCTTGCCCTCTTCCAGAAGAGTTGTTATTTGATAGCGAAAAGTTTCTGTAAATGATGGGGCACTTTCACTATCTCCTATCTCAAATGATGCCCCTAAGCCCATGCTAATTTTTGACAGCTTGGGCAGTTTTTTTGCAAAAGACTTGGGCAGTTGACGATAAATCTGACCCAAAATATCATTCTGAAACCCCTCTACAGGGGCAGCAAGCACCACTATGGCTCCTCGTTCTCGAAATCGCATCTGCAAATCCGATAGTATCGCAGTCTTGCCACTACCTCTTACTCCAGTAAGTATTGTTGAACGCCAAGGACTGTTATAGTTGTTAAATGCATTTTCTATCTCGTTTATAATCATCTCGCGGCCTAGAAAACGTTCTGGGCGCATGCCAAATGAAGGATTGTAAGGATTATTCATTTGTGCCTCCTTTTGTACACATTCGATTCCTGTGTAGACTTTTGTAGACTTCTAATTTTCGTGTAGACTTTTGTAGACTTCTAATTTTCGTGTAGACTTTTGTAGACTTGTAATTTCATTGTAGACTTCTGTAGACTTTTTGTCAATAGTTTCAGTATTTTGTTTTCCTTCTAGATTTTACACCCTTTTATTTATCATATGCAAAAATGCATTGGTAAGTTCTTTGTCATTTTGAAACTCTCCTTTTCTAACTAATGAAACGGTCTTTGTCCCAGGCTTATTAACCCCCCTCATAGTCATACACAGGTGCTCACCCTCAACCATAACAATAACACCTTTTGATTCTAGATGCTCCATTAAGGCATCAGCCACTTGTCCAGTCATTCTTTCTTGAAGCTGTAGCCTTCTACTGTAAACTTCCACTGTTCTTGCTAGCTTACTAAGACCAACCACTTTTCCATTTGGTATGTACCCTATATGTACTTTCCCAAAAAATGGCAGCATATGATGCTCACATAGAGAGTGAAAATGTATGTCCTTTTCAATTACCATCTCATTGTCATCAACTGTGAAAGCTTTGCTTAGGTGTGCCTCTGCATCCTTATTCATACCACCGCATATTTCTTCATACATTTTGGCAATTCTACCTGGGGTTTCCAAAAGCCCTGCCCTTGTAGTGTCTTCACCAATACCTTCTAGAATTAGTTTAACTCCTTGCATTATCTTATCTTGATCCATAATAACTTCCTTTTATTTCTAAATTTTCTAATCCACATTTCTAATCTCTATACCATATTGGCATCAGTCAACAGATTAGCAGGCACTTAGAATCTGTTACGCTGTCCTTAGAGGTGGGGTTGCTTTGATTGTAAAATTGTGCTTTATTGTATCTTGTTACATTCCTTTAACAACATCTGCCACTATAGGTAAATATGATAAAGAGCCAAAGGCAACTACTACTCCATCCTCCAAAGCCGCATTAGTTGCCATTTTTACAGCATCAGCAATTGATGGACAGGCAGTTATATTAATCTTGCCTTCAAAAGGCCCTTTTCTATTTAGGCCATCATTGATATCTCTATTGCAACTTACATTACTATCGCCTTGACATTTTCCCTTTTTACTACCTTGATTATACTTCTCGCAGATGGCTTTTAGCTCATCAGCCCTAATACTACGACTTAAGTTTGGCAAAGTAATGGTATAGACAGCATTTGCTATTGGAACCATCTCTTTTGCTATTTTATCATATTCTTTATCTTTGAAAATACCCATAATAAGGACTATTTTTTTATCAGGAAAAAGGGTTCTAATATTATCCTTTAATCTAATAATTCCATTTTCATTGTGGGCACCATCTACTATAAAGATGGGGTTATCTCTTAAAGTTGTAAACCTCCCAAAGAATTGTGCTTTTTCTAATCCTTTTTCAACTGCCTCTTTACTTATTGAAAAACCTAACCTATCTAATGCGTTAATTATCTCAACTGCAACAACAGCATTTTCAATTTGATGATTCCCCATCATAGAGATGCTATAAGGTTCACTGTTTTTATAAGTAAAGACCTGCTCTTTATAGTTTTGCTTATGTATTATTATATCCTCTAGTTTTACAAAGGTCAGCCATGAGCATCCATTTATCCCACTACTTATACTAGTCTTACAAAATCTTTCTATAGCACTTCCTTCACAGATTCTATAATTACTATCATACGCATTTCCATCTAGGCCCTTGTTCTGCTTTACAAATTCTTCTTCAATAATGGATAACACACTAGGCTTTTGAATACCTGATACTACTACAGCTCCGGGTTTAATAATCCCTGCCTTTACTTTTGCAATGTCTTCAATGGTATTTCCTAAAAACTCCATATGGTCAAGGCTGATAGATGAAAATGCTGCCACCAAAGTTTCTTTAACAATATTGGTAGCATCATATCTACCACCCATACCTGTCTCTAAAACAACAATATCACACTTCATCTTTTTAAAGTACAAAAAGGCTACAGCAGTATCCACCTCAAAAGCTGTTGGAAGGGTTAAATTCTTTGTTTCTAGGTTACCAATGGCATTTCTTATCTCATTTACTATTTCTACAAAATCCTCTTTGGTTATCCATTCTCCATTTACTTGGATTTGTTCTCTGCGTGAAAGTAGGGCAGGTGATGTGTACCTGCCCACTATATATCCTGCTTCCTCTAAAATTTCTGAACAAAAGGTAAGAACAGAACCCTTCCCATTTGTTCCTGCTATATGGACAAACTTCAATTCATCCTGAGGATTTCCTAGTTCATTCATTAAGTTCTTGATAGAATCTAACCCAAATATAATTCCCTTTTTCGAAATACCATCCAGATATATCTTTGCTTCACAATAATTCAATCTAATTATGCCTTTCTCTTTTATGCCTCATCTGCCTCAATATTGGTGAAATCGAATTTTGTCACATCAAACAACCCTAAATCTGTAATCTTAAGCTCAGGAATAACAGGAAGTGCCATAAAAGATAATGTCATAAGAGGCTCAATATTAGGATTTACTCCAAAATCATCATGTAGCATTTTTTGGATTTCAGCTAGCTTCTTAGCTACCGACCCACCCTTTTGTTCTGACATTAGCCCTGCAATTGGTAGTGACATACTATTAACCACTTTACCATCTTTAATAACTACCGCTCCGCCACCTACTGACCTAATTTCTCCAATTGCCGTCATAATCTCTTGATTATTAACTCCAACAGCCACAATATTATGGGAATCATGAGCAATAGTTTGGGCAATAGCCCCTTGTTTTAATCCATAGCCCTTTAATAAACCAACTCCTATTTTCCCTGTCCCATGGTGTCGCTCTACAACAACAATTTTCACTATATCCTTTTTAGGATTAAATTTAAAGTCCCCTGTAGCGTCAATAGCAACTTTTGCAACTTCAGATTTTGTGACTATTTTACCCTCTACAATTCCTATTACCTTGACTTTATCAGATCTTGAATTCAGATTAAACTTTTCAACAGGAAAGTCTCTTATATTGATACTATCTTTTACTTTTGTAGAGGACAAAACATCATGCTTACCAACATATTTCTTGCCATCAGCTACTAGTTTTCCTTGAATATATACTTTCTTTACCTTGAAATCCTTCAAGTTATTTACTAAAACGATATCTCCTCTTAGGCCTGGCGCTATAGCTCCTCGATCAGCTAAGCCATAGCATTCTGCTGTATTTAATGTTCCCATTCTAACAGCAGCAATAGGATCTATTCCTTCTTCAACAGATATTCTTAGATGCTCATCTATGCTGCCTCTTTCCATGATATCCTTAGGCTGCTTATCATCTGTACAAAAGACTAAACGACGATTGTTTTCATCAGTTGCACCTTTTAGTAAAGTTCTTAGATTCTGACTTGCAGAACCTTGGCGTAGTAAAATATACATGCCCAAACTTATTTTCTCTGCCATTTCTTCCACAGTAGTACATTCGTGGTCCGTTTTAATTCCAGCAGCAACATAAGCATTTAAATCTTTTCCAGAAACACCTGGCGCATGTCCATCTATTACCTTATTTGTTCTTTTCGCTTCAACAATTTTTGCAAGGACCTCTTCGTCTTTATTAATAACTCCCGGGAAATTCATCATCTCCCCAAGGCCAAAGGCTTCCTTAAGAGCCATTAAGGTTTTTATGGTAGCGCTACCAAAAACCGCCCCACTACTTTCAAAGGATGTTGCTGGAACACAAGATGGAACCTGATACTTAATATCTAAATCAGTTCCTTTTGCAGCATCTAACATATACTCGAAACCATTCACCCCACATACGTTTACTATTTCATGAGGATCAGCAATAGCAGTAGTGGTACCCTTAGGTACTACTAATTTCCCAAACTCTTCAGGAGTCACAAAAGCCGACTCGATATGAACATGTCCATCTATTAAGCCTGGAATTGCATATGAACCTTTGGCGTTCACTTCTGTTTCCCCTTCATAATCGCCGATACCAGCGATTATACCATCCTTGATAGCAATGTCTCCTTTTACAACTTTTCCTGAATACACATCCACTATCTTACTGTTTTTAATAACCAAGTCTGCCTTCTCTCGCCCTGCTGCCACGTCAATAAGTTGTTTTAATTCACTCTTATTCATAACATTTATCCTCTCTTTACATATTATTGTGGAGCTTAGTTCCTTTAACACTACCTTTTTAATGCAACTACTTATCTTTAAGCATTACACATTTGTAGCATAAATTCATTTATTACTATATTTCCTTATCACTGCCTTCTTCTGTGCTATTGTCTCTTGTGTCATTTTCTTTATTTTCAGATTCAATCACATTTTCGTCAACAGTACATTCCACCACGATACTATTACTGCCATACCCTGCTGAAATTTCCCTGGAATAATTATCCACTCCAGCAGATGAATATGTTGAATCCACAGTATTATTATCGGTAGCATCAGTTAATGTATTTCCCACAACTTTTTCGCTAGAATACATTGCTGAGACAGGATTAACATAATTAGAATCGTCAGAAGATTCTTCGACAATGGAATAATTCAAGGACCTTACTAGTTCATATACCTCATCTTTAACAACAAAAGTATCACATAATAAATCACCAATACCTTGCTTCTTTCCTGTAAAAGCCGCTACCACATATAAAGCGCCTAATGGGACAGCTTGTAGAAAGTATCGGCAAACTCCTTCTCTAAAGATAATGGTTTTCCAAGATATTACTTCCTCATCCAAAGAGATAACCCTTAGTCCAATAATCCTCTTTCCTAGTGTTTGCCCATTAGTAATTTTCGTCATTAGGATAAAGTATAGCAAAAACATCACCAGGCCACTTATACCATATAATGATAGTGAAGCAGTACTAATTGGCAGGGAAAATATGGCAAAGATTGGTCTAAGTAAACCTGCAGTTACCGCTGCAATAATGGTTATATCAATTATATATGCGAAAAAACGAAGCCAAAAACCGGCATACATAACATTTATTTTATCATTCATAATTAATCTCCAATCTATTGTTAACGAACCATTGCAGGTGCAATATACATTAGCCTTGGCATGTTATTGGCATCTAAAGCTCTAGCCATTTGAGTGCTAACGGAGGACTCTATACCTAGCAAATTCGACAAACTAAATCCCCATAAAGCTGGAAAGCCAGGAGCTACTTCAAAGGTAAATACCTGAGCATTTGGAAGGCCTAAATCCCTTCGCATTGCCTGAATCACATCAGCTAAATAGCCAAATTCATCTATTAATCCTATCTCCTTTGCTTGAAGTCCATCATAAATTCGCCCATCGGCAATAACTCTAACTTCTTCTTCACTCATACCACGCCCGTCGGCAATAATAGATACAAATGCATCTTGGGCATTATCAACCATACTTTGCATAATTGCTATTTCGGCATCAGTTATTTCTCTAAAGGGGCTAAATATGTCTTTATGGTCTCCACTTGTAACAGTCATGTCACTAATACCATGCTCCTCGAATAAACCTGAGAAATTCAAAGATGAAAAAATTACACCTATAGAACCTGTCAAGGTTTCTCTTGGAGCAAAAATCTTATCCGCTCCAGCTGAAATGTAGTATCCACCAGATGCTGCTATAGCTCCAAATGATACATACAGCGGAATACCACGCTCCTGTTGGAGCCTTTCTAAGCCTAGTCTGATTTGAGCAGATTCATAAACTCCACCTCCTGGTGAGTTAACAGCTAAAATAACTCCAGCCACAGTGTCGTCATTTTCAATGGCCTCTATCATACTCATAAACTCCCTAAACCTAAATGTTTGAGTGTCGAATACAGATACTCCTGGGTTGTCAACAATTGCCCCATTCACATGTAATACGGCAATTCTATTTCTGAAATCCCCTTGTTCAATTACGTTTGTGGTGAAATCTTCCCCTCCTAAAATATCAGCAAAACCCGTTCTTTCTCCATCAGGTTGTGTGACAAAAAATGTTGCTAATTGTGAAATAATAGAAAAGAATAATACCACCAATGCAATACCAATAGCTGCCCATCTCTTTGAATTCATAACTTTTCCTCTCTCTCTACACATGTATCTATTTTACTTGTATCTACCTCAAGTGTTTCTTACCGCCTCTGGCTGATAATTGAACCATCCTCACTTAAAACAAAATATTCAAGTACGCCTCAGCGTATTTGGGCGAGATTTGCGTCAGCTTTGCTGATGCTGTAAGTACAAATCTCTGCCATCCAACCGAGGTAATATCTCAGTGGGAGATTGACTACCCACCACTGAGACTGGTTTCTTGCTCGCCACCTATAGGGGTGGGAGTCATCTCACACTGTGATATTACCTCTTTAGTCCCATGCCGCCTCTTTTTGCCATTTTAAGCCTATTTAAGGAAACACTTTTTTCTCCGAAAGGAATCTTAAACTCCACCCCCTCCTTTATGACATAGAGGGCATTTAAATAGTCATCCTTTTTTAGCTTGATTCCCCTTACTCCTACAGCCATTTTTTTCTTTTCAGGTATGTCAATGGCTGGGAATTTTAGAAAATGTCCTTTCTCGGTGATAAGAACCACATGACCATCCATCTGCATTAACTCCACAGAAACCACTTCATCTTCATCAAGCAATTTAGTAGCTGCAATTGTTCGTTTTGCTACTTGGAATTCATCTCCAGGCACTACTTTTATCATACCTGCTTTAGTGGCAAAAACAAATTTACCAAAATGAAGTTGTTGCTCATCAAAAACTCCAACTACATGCTCATCATTACTACTGTAATTACTTACATTATCAATCGGAACACCTTTGTCTCTTAACTTGCTTACAGGCAAATCAAGAATTCTTACTTGATGCATTCTTCCTGAGTTAGTAAACAAGCATATCTTCCCAGTGTTTTTACAATGAATAACATATTTATTCTCTAAATCTGCTGCTTCTTTATTTCGCTCGTAGAGGCCAATCTCCATAATCTTTGCATAGCCAAAACGATCCATTAAAAAGATTACGTCTTGTTCTTCAATTTGACTTTCCTCAAAAACTGCTTCTTCAGCATTTTCAATTATTGTTCTTCTTTTTCTAGCAAACTCTTTTTTGTAATCTTCCAATTCTTCAATAATTAAATTGGACATGGATTCGTAATTTTCTAAGATATCACGATATCTAACTATGTTATCCAAAGTCTTTTGATGCTCTATTTGCAAAGCTTCTATTTCCAAACCAATTAGTCTTTGTAAGCGCATTTCTAAAATAGCAGTAGCTTGTAATTCAGTAAATCGAAGCAATGATGCCATCTTTTTGCTAATGTTGGACTTAAACTTAATATTTCCTGTTTCTCCATGGATTAAACAAGCCTTTACTTCACCTACATTTTTACTGCCTCTTAAAATTTCAATAATTAAATCAATAACATCAACGGCCTTTATCAAACCTTCTTGAATTTCTTTTCGTTCTTCCTCGGCCTTTAGTAAGGTACTATATTTCCTAGTAGCCAGTTCAAATTGAAAATCAACAAAATGCTCTATTATAGCCTTAAGGCTAAGCACTTTAGGACGGCCATCGGCAACCACCAGCATATTCACGCCAAAGGTGTCCTCCAAACGAGTTTTTTTGTAGAGCATATTTTTTAAATTTTCTACATCAGCACCTTTTCTAAGCTCTAGAACAATCCTAATGCCATCTTTAGATGACTGATTAGAAATATCAACAATATCCGTAGTTATCTTAGATTCCACTAGATTATATACATCGTTTAGAAACTTCCCAATGCCATTTCCAACCATGGTATAAGGAATCTCAGATATTACCAAAAGCCTCTTGCCACCTTTTAAATCTTCAACATCAACTTTCCCACGAACCCTTACTTTGCCTTGCCCTGATTCATAGATACTTGCTAAATCATCTTTATTGACAATACTGCCTCCTGTAGCAAAATCCGGTCCCTTAAGGTATTTAAGTAGCCCCCTAGTGGTAATGTCATGGTCATTCATATATCCAATTACCGCATTAATAACTTCTCCTAAATTATGGGGGGGGATGCTAGTAGCCATACCAACAGCAATTCCTTCAGCTCCATTAATAAGCACATTAGGAACCCGAACTGGCAGTACTACTGGCTCTTTTTCGGTATCATCAAAATTAGGGTTGTAATCTATGATTTTTTTGTCTAAATCCGCAAGATAAGCCATTTGGGTTAACTTAGTTAATCGAGCTTCGGTGTAACGCATAGCCGCTGCTTGGTCTCCTTCAATGGAGCCAAAGTTTCCGTGGCCATCAGCTAATGTCATGCCTCTTTTGAAATCTTGGGCCATAACAACTAGGGCCTCATAAATGGAACTATCCCCATGAGGGTGATACTTACCCATAGTATCTCCCACAATACGAGCACATTTACGATATGGTCTGTCATGACGAAGCCCTAATTCATGCATTGCATAAAGAGTACGACGCTGAACAGGCTTTAACCCATCCCGAACATCAGGTAGAGCTCTGGCCACAATAACGCTCATGGCATAGTCTATATATGATTTTTTCATTATCTCTGAGTATTCACTCTTGATAATATTAGAATCTAATTTGGCTTTTGGACTCATTGTTAAACTCCTAGAATTTTTATATGTAATTCTTCATATCTTGCAGTATCACACATGCTTTTTAATTAATAGCACTTGTAAGCTGGCACGTAGCAATAGTACCTTGCCTATATATCAAGTTCTGCATCCACAGCATTTTCATATATAAATGCCTTTCTTGGTGGAACTTCACTTCCCATTAGCATAGTTGTAACCTCAGTAGCCATTCTAGCATCTTCGATTTCAACTCTTTTTAAGGTTCGGGTTTCGGGATTTAAGGTGGTGTCCCATAGTTGGTCCGCATTCATCTCCCCAAGTCCTTTATACCTTTGTAAAGTAAAATTACCTTTGGCAGTTTTTCGATATGCTTCTAACTCTTTATCATTGTATAAGTACAATTCTTTCCCCTGCTTTGGAGTAACCTTATATAAAGGTGGCATAGCTAAGTAAATATGTCCATTATAAATAAGCTCTGGCATAAATCTATAGAACAAGGTTAAGAGCAAAGTGGAAATATGGGCTCCGTCTACATCGGCATCTGCCATAATGATAATCTTATGGTAGCGTAATTTCTCAATATCAAAATCATTTCCAAATCCTTCGGAGAAACCGCACCCAAAAGCATTAATCATGGATTTTATTTCTGCATTGGCTAAAATCTTGTCAATACTGGCTTTTTCAACATTGAGTATCTTACCTCTAATAGGTAAAATAGCTTGAAAGTGGCGGTTTCTAGCAGTTTTTGCCGATCCTCCTGCCGAATCACCCTCTACTATAAATATCTCACATTCTTTGGCATTGCGGCTTTCACAATTAGCCAATTTCCCATTACTGTCAAATGAGTACTTTTGCTTTGTTAATAAGTTGGTTTTGGCTCGTTCTTCAGTTTTGCGAATCTTAGCAGCCTTTTCGGCACAAGAGAGGATGTTTTTTAATACCTCCACATTTCTATCAAGGTATAAAACCATCTCATCGTTAGTTATTTTAGCTGTGGCCTTAGAGGCATCAGGATTGTCAAGTTTTGTTTTGGTTTGCCCTTCAAAGCGGGGGTCTGGATGCTTTATAGAAATAATGGCTGTCATGCCATTTCGAATGTCTGTGCCGGTAAAATTGCTGTCCTTTTCTTTTAGAACTCCCAATTCCCGAGCATATTGATTCATCAAAGTTGTAAAGGTTGATTTAAAACCTGTTAGATGAGTTCCACCTTCGGCATTAAAGATATTATTGCAAAATCCAAGAACTGTTTCATGAAATTCATTTACATACTGGACAACTACTTCTACTTCAATTCCTTCTGAAGTTCCTTTGTAGTAAATAGGCTCGTGGATAACTTCTTTCTTTTTGTTTAGATCTTTAATAAAGCCTAGGATTCCCTCTGGCTCATGATATGTAATCTGCTCCTCTAGGCCTTCTCGCTTATCCTCAAAGTTAATGGTCAAATTAGGATTTAGATAAGCCGTTTCATGGAGGCGACTTTTTATATCTTCGGAACGGAATTTAATCTTTTCAAAAATTTCTGCATCAGGTAAGAAATTTACCTTAGTTCCTGTTTTTTTGGTTTTCCCAATAACTGGAAGCAAACCCTTATTTAGTTTAACAACAGGAATGCCACGCTCATATCGGTCATGATGAATGGCTCCCTCCCGGCTAATTTGAACATCCATGTAGGCTGATAAGGCATTGGCAACAGAAGAGCCTACACCATGTAAGCCGCCGCTGGTTTTATAAGCACCTTCCTCAAACTTTCCTCCTGCATGAAGAGTAGTAAATACAATTCTAGCTGCTGACACACCTTTACTGTGTAAACCAACAGGCACGCCTCGGCCGTTATCTTCTACAGTAACCGAACCATCCGCCTCAAGGGTAACACTAATTAAGTCGCAATGGCCCGCTAAGTGTTCATCCACTCCATTATCTAATAGCTCATAAACCAGATGATTTAACCCTCTGGTTGAAACACTTCCTATATACATACCTGGCCTTTTTCGAACTGCTTCAAGGCCTTCTAGTATTGATATACTATCAGCATCGTACATTCCTTTGCTCATTTATATCTATCCATCCTTTGCAAAAACTGTTTGCCAATATTAAAACCCTAGAAATAGGGGTAAACTCATAGTGCAAACCCTGTACCTATCTTAGCATAATAGCTACTGGTATACAAGAATTATTAGAAACAGAAAACTTGCAAATTTCATTTTACTTTTTTCTGTTTTTCGGTTAACATATATATACGGTTTGCATTTTATGTTGCTAAGGTGACTGCACATGGTTACCAGAAAAGCCTAGGCTTTCTTAGTCAAATGGAGATATAGCTCAGCTGGTTAGAGTACTTGCTTGACATGCAAGGGGTCGCTGGTTCAAGTCCAGTTATCTCCACTACTGTACTTTATCTACAAATCTTGATTTTTATATTGACATACCTCCCTATTTGCCTTACTATATATTAGTATGTTTCATTGGAGCGTCCGTGTCCGATGCCAGTGAAACCAGATAAAGTATATTAGTTTCGTATATCGGAGGTGAATCAGTTGGCTAACATTAAATCTGCTAAAAAAAGAATTTTGGTTAATGAAACAAAGGCTGCTAGAAATAAAGCAATTAAGTCCAGAGTTAAAACATCTATTAAAAAAGTAGATGCTGCTATATTAGAAAAAGATGTGGATGCTGCAAAAGAAGCATTAAGAAACGCTATTTCAGAAATTACAAAAGCTGGAACTAAAGGTGTCTTTCACAAGAGAACAGTCTCTAGAAAAATTTCACGTTTAACAAAAGCTGTTAATAGCATTGCATAATATAGACTATTAGGATAATGATACAAACCAAACATCTGCCCTCCGTCAAGGTAGATGTTTTTTGTTAACATAAACAGCCAGCCCAAGAAACTGTTCCTAGGCTGGCTAATACCTAATATTTAAAATTGTAATCCATATCTTTTATCTCTTGTGCTACATTTGTCTAGTTCAAGAGCGCAACTTTAAGAAGAAGTGGACATCTCATTCTCTGTAACAATTACTTCCGTCTAGTCTTAAACTTTTGATTTGTTGCTAAACTTAGACCTACAGCCCCTGCCAATGTTAAGATAACGTACAAGGCTAATGATGTGTTATCACCTGTTCGCGGCGTAGCATCTCTAAGAGCCACTAGGTTGTCCATTGCATTTCGCAGACTAGTGTTTGCAGCATCAACTTGTGCTTGGGTTGCATTTGCATTTGCGTATACAGTTTGTGCTGATTGTAAAGCTGTTGCAAATGGTGTCCAACTTGTCTGAGTGTAATTCTCTCTAACTCTAGTTCTTGCTGCTGCAATAGTTGCTGCTAAAGCACTTCTGTCAACTCCTGCTGGAACTCTTACTAAGTTATTCATGGCGGCCTGTAATGCGGATAAAGCTGCGTTTACTTGGACTTGGGTGGCATTCTCATCTGCATATACTGCTCTTGCCGATGCTAAAGCTTGTGCAAATGGTGCCCAGCTTGCTGCTGTATAATTAGCTTGAACTCGAGCCTCTGCTTGAGTTATTGCAGCAGCCAAAGCAGCCTTATACACCGTTGGTACTCTAACCAAAGCTTCCATGGCAAGTTCCAAACCTACTACTGCACCATTAACTTGAGCCTGTGTAGCATCTGGACTTGCGTATATATCCCTTGCCGTTTTTAATGCAGTTGCAAAAGGTGCCCAACTCTCTGGAGTATAATTAGCTTCAACACGTTCTTCTGCTTTGGTTATAACTGCTGCTAAAGAAGTTCTATCAACAACCGGTAATTCTAAGCAATCACATGGATGCTTCTCACAGTCATCACAGATATCTGGACAATCACATGGGTACTTATTGCAGTCATCACATAGCTCTGGACAGTCACATGGGTACTTGTTGCAGTCATCACATAGCTCTGGACAGTCACATGGGTACTTATTGCAGTCATCACAAAGTTCTGGACAATCACATGGATATTTATTACAGTCATCACATAACTCTGGACAGTCACATGGGTACTTATTGCAGTCATCACATAGCTCTGGGCAATCACATGGATACTTATTGCAGTCATCACATAGTTCTGGACAGTCACATGGATACTTGTTACAATCATCGCACAGTTCTGGACAGTCACATGGATATTTATTACAGTCATCACATAAGTCTGGGCAATCACATGGGTACTTGCCACAGTCATCACAAACATCTACACAGTCACATGGATACTTGTTGCAATCATCACACAGGTCTGGACAATCACATGGGTACTTACCACAGTCATCACATAGGTCTGGACATTCACATGGATGCTTCTCACAATCATCACAGATTACTATACAGTCACAACCTTCGTCACAACACAATCCATCGCAATCACAATCGACAGGGCAACATGGAAGCAATCCATAAATTACTACTATACGTCCTTCCACAACTGGCTCAACTACTTTTGCATTTCTAATATAATCAATAACTGCTTCACACATTGACATTAGTTCGTTCACTACAGGAGCGGCTCCAATCATGGTGTAACCGTCGCCTCCAGCAGCAATAAAATCATTAGTCGCTAATAAGTATGTAGCGCTTAAATCGATTGGCTCTCCACCAATCATAATATCAACAACACGATCGCCTGCTGGTCGGATAAGGTTTACTTCAAATGTCATCCCTGACACTTGCGGAAAAGCTCCACTTTCGTTTGGCAGGTTCTGAGTACCATGCTCTAAAGCATCTTTTATGGTTTGCCCCGTTACCTGGACAACTGTTACCTGGTTTCCAAAAGGTAACACTCGGGTAATATCACCAACAGTAATATTTCCTGCTTCAATAGTATCACGGATTCCACCACCATTGGTAAAGGCAACATCCGCCTCAGGAGCAGCAGCTAAAATTACATCCGCAATAAGGTTTCCAAGGTTAGTTTCTGAAGTTCTTACAGGAACTCTATCTCCCTCTAGTCGAACTGGCGTGTATCCAATTACTTCAGCCCCTAATTGGCGGACTTCTTCATCTAGGTCATTAATCATGGCAAGTATCTTTGCGTCAGGCATTACATCTACTTCTGAGTGGTGAATTAAGCGAGCTTCTGCTGAGACTAAGGCTCCGCCTGCAACTTCCAAATCTACCACACCTAAGTGACTCATATGCCCACCTGCACTAACAATTAACGTGCCGTCTACTTCTCTTCCTTCTAGATAAACGGAATGGCTATGGCCATCTACTATTAAATCTAATCCATCCACTCCCGCTGCAACATCTAAGCTGCTACCATTTGGAACACCAGATACGTCTGTACCTAAATGAACCAAAGCGATAATAATATCAGTCTGTGGATCAAGGTAATCAACCATCTCTTGAGCTACCTCTACAGGATCAGCAAAAGTAAGGCCTTCTACATTTCTTGGATGTGTCTTAAAGGTAGTTTCTGGGGTTGTCAATCCAAAAACACCAACCGTAACGCCATCTAGTTCAAAAATAGTATAAGACTCAAAGAGATTCTCATTATCTCCATCCAATACATTTGCCGTAATAATTGGGAAGTCTGCGTATTGATTTAGCTCAACCAAACGCTGCCAACCATAGTTAAAATCATGGTTCCCAGGAGCCATTACATCAAATCCCACAGCATTCATCAAACGGATAATACTTTCTCCCCTAAAGAGATTCGCTATTGGCAAGCCATGAGTGGTATCACCTGCATCTAATAGTAATATGTTAGGGTTTTCATCACGAAATTCTTCCACTAGCACAGCAAGTCTTGCAAAACCAATCCCTGCAGCTACTCGCCCATGAATATCGTTGGTGTGCAAAATAGTAATGGACGTTTCCGCCGCTGATCCTGAATCATCAGCAAAAACACCTAATGCACTTACTGGTAGAATTAAAGCCATCATAAGTAACATTACAATACTTACTTTAACACGTTTAAACAACTTATACTTTTTCATATTTTACGCTCCTTTTTGCGAACAAAGAAAAAATCTAAAAACTTTATAGTACAATACTATTTTAATACACTTCTGGAGTATCTACAAGCTAAATTTGCTAAAAATAGTATCTTTATTTTTTTCATTTGAAAACACTAATTTTCATAGGTTACATGCTATTGATAAAACAAAAAATAACCTCATTCCTGGCTTCAAATAAAGCGGACACTCACAAGACCCTTACGCTACTTGCTCAAATGGAGATGATGCAAAAATGCGCTGAAAGCTACCCTTTGAAATTGTTCGACTAAGTGCCCTGGCAGCTCTTACAATAATAGGTTCCCCTACCTCTTACCATCTCTTTAGTAATTCTTCCACCACATGCCAAACATTTGCTTTTCATGTGAACCTTTAGGTGGTTTTGAAAATTGCCTGTTTCTCCATCATTTGCAAATGAATGGATGGTTGTCCCACCTTCTTTAATGGAGTGTTCCAATATTTTTCTTGAAACTTCAAGTAATTTTTCTACCTGCTCTTTGGTCAGCTCATTACCTGGCATTTTAGGGTTAATCCTCATCTCAAAACAAATTTCATTGGCATATATATTCCCAATTCCAGCTATCACATGTTGGTCCAAAAGAATGGCCTTTATTGGCATTGCGCTTTTACGTATCTTTTTGTAAATATCATCAATTTCTGCTTGCCAAGGTTCAGGCCCTAATTCATTCAAGGGAGGGTAATCAATATAATTACTTTTATTCACTAATTGCAGCCGTCCAAATTTTCTCACGTCATTGTAGCACAACCTATCTCCTTCTTTAAACAAAAAAGCTAAATGGTCATGCTTATCTAAAGGCTCACCCTCTTCTAAATGGTGATATTTTCCTTCCATCCGTAAATGAGAGATAAAGGCATAATCCTCTAAAATAAACACCAAAAACTTAGCAACCCTTTTGACATCTATTATCTTTTGGCCTTTTAGGTTGGTTTTAAACTCCTCCACATCTCCATTTATAATCTTAGGATAATGGATTTGCACTTCTGCAATTTCTTTTCCCACTATTGTTTTATTCAAGGTTTTTCTAACGCTTTCCACTTCAGGTAATTCTGGCATAAACCCACCTCCTAAATCATTGTTACGTTCATTTACATCTATCTAAAGCGCAAAAACAGGGTGTTGATAATTCAACACCCCATCAATTCATTATTAATTAAATTTACGTTTTCTGGCAGCTTCAGACTTTTTCTTGCGTTTCACGCTGGGCTTTTCGTAATGTTCTCTCTTACGAATCTCCTGCTGAATGCCAGCCTTTGCGCAGTTTCTCTTAAATCTACGTAAAGCACTGTCTAATGTTTCATTCTCTTTTACTATTACAGTTGACATAAATCTACACCTAACCTCCCCTCCAGCCTTAAATTGTGCATCATACGACTGTACGGGTTACTTCGATTGCACATAGATTATTATAGCATAAATATGAGGCACGTCAACCCTTTCTTTTTTTCAATATTTCAGCTGTTGCTACTAAAGCCACAACTGTGAATACTATTGTCATTAATAAACGAATCCACAAATAGTCTCCTGTTTCACCTCCAGATAGTAACACTCCATGACCACTTAAATTCCCTGGCATAAACCGCCCTATTCTAGGGATAAAACTCATTACCCCAATAAGCAAGTAAGACCCCAGCCCCAACACTGCACTAATAGCTGTGCTATTGGCAACCGCCGACCAAAGTATGGTTAATGCTATAATCATTAGCACAAACACTCCATAAACCAGTCCTCCAAGAAGCACATCTCCAATTTCACCTCCATACTCAAATAAGACTAGAGTATAGAAGTAGGTTATTAATACTGTTCCAAGTAACACAACTAATGAAAGTATTGCCGCTACAGTAAATTTTGCCCAAACAAAGGTTGCTGGTGATAGGCCCTTAGTAAACATTAAATCTATAGTTCCAGTGGTTTTCTCTCTTAATACTACGCTCATGTACATAACAATTAGAACTATAATTCCCATTTCCGTCAAACTGGAATAAAGCTGCCCATAGCTATCTATCCAAACAGGAGGAGGCATTTCAAAGACAAGTCCCGCCCCATCAAGATTCATTAGATATCCCATAACTTCAACAGAGTATCTTGCCATCAAGGCGCTAAATATTCCAAAGAATATAAAAATGCATCCCAAAACAAGAAATCTTTTTGTCCGCATACTTTCCATAAATTCCTTAGCCATAAAGGCCTTATAATTACATGCCGATTGTCTCATAAAATATGTCCTCCAAACGTGGTGTGTGTGCTGCGAAATATTCCATAGCCAAATCATTATGCTGCAAAGATTCCATTACCCCATGACTTAACTCCTCTAAATCACCTGACTCAATATGCATAAGAAGCTCCAAAGGATTCGCCTGCCTTTCCAGGGTATATCTTCCGTGCTCTTTGGCATGGCTTTCAAACAAATCCACATCCTCTGTCTTATAAAGCCGTATTTTAGCTTTACCTGTTGAATGCTTTTCCCTTAAATTCTTCAGATAATCCTGGGCCAATATTTTGCCTTTTTCAATAATGATTATGTAATCACATACTGATTCCACATCTGCTAAAATATGAGTAGAAAAAATAACTGTTGTATCACCTAAGGATTTAATAATCTCTACCACATCTCGACGTCCAATAGGGTCCAGGGCCGAAACTGGCTCATCCATAAAAATAACCGCAGGCTCATTAATCATTGCCTGAGCAATGCCTAATCGTTGTTTCATTCCTCTGGAATAACCGCTAATTTTAGTAGCTGTATTGTCTAGTCCTACCTTACTTAGCAGTTCTTTAACTCTCGCCTTTCGCTTGGAAGCTGGTATATTACAAAGCTTCCCACACAAATCAAGAAACTCCCCTCCTGTCATATAACCATAAAAATTAGGTACATCAGGTAAATATCCAAAAGGTGTCGTAATGGGCGTTCCGAAGGTCTGTTCCTCTCCCATTATGGTAATCCTGCCACTTGTAGGGCGCTTTAGACCTACAATCATGTTTAAAGCTGTAGTCTTTCCAGCACCATTTTTACCTAGAAATCCACAGCAGCTGCCTTTCGGTACTGCAAAATCAATATTGTCTACCGCCAACGTTGTTTTATACTGTTTAGTTAATCCGTATGTTCTTACTGCATAATCCATTAAAATCTATTCTCCTACTATTATATTTTGTAGCTATCTTTTTACTGATGATTATCCTGATGCTTAGCCCATTGCTCATCTAGCTTACTAGATCCAATAGCAAAATAAATAATTGGTCCAATGGTAGCGATGAAAATAAGTAGTAGCCACACCCATTTATCGCTCCAGGGCAGAGGCTTTTTTGCAATACTAATTAACATGCCAATGGATAAGCCAAGTTGAATGATACCAAGGGGGATTAGTAATAAAATTAAAGTTTCGTTGAATACCATAATGTACCTCCATAAAATATAGTTTTTATTATCTTTGTGCCTCTAGTGTATTTGAGCTACTATTCTTTACTCATTACACAACTGTTTGGCGCATATCTTTTTGATATCGTAATGATATCATATGTGTTTTTCAATGTCAACCCTTTTTTCATTTTTTCAAATAATTAATGTAAGTATTTTTTTTAATCAAG